>WLWF01000745.1_pt1 | contig 30365 bp, 32 predicted proteins | sample 6718331 | NCBI WGS metagenome assembly WLWF01 (sample SAMN12718692, study PRJNA515312) | sponge metagenome | isolation source: marine sponge | host: Mycale hentscheli | place: New Zealand: South Island, Marlborough, Capsize Point | collected 2003-05-01 | reverse complement strand
AGGAAGAAAGAAGAAGCTTCGGGACAAATCTCCGATCAAGTTCAGTATCCACGACAAACCCCAAAAATGAGTTAGGCCGGATTTTTTTTCTCTAATCAGAATATATAGAAATGTCAGGCGATACCCTAACGTACGATATGTCCCTCATGAGCGAAGGCTCCCCCCAGATCTTTGTTAAGCGTGATTGGCTTTCAATTCAGGATCAACAATCTGGCAACTACGCCGGAAATCAATTGGTGATCGACACGAGTCAGCTTGCGAACTCCAATAAATATACGGATTACAGAAATGCTTACTTGTCTGTCCCAATGGTTATGGCATTGAGTTCAGTTACTGATGCCTCTGGTGTATCTATTATGTCAAATAACGCAACCGCAACCACTGGTAATATGAGTCCAGGTATTCAGCAAGTTCCATCTTTGAAGAATTGGTATGGCTCAATCGTAAGTAGCATGCTCCTTGATTATGCGGGCACTACTATAATTCAGAACACGCCTCTTTGCGGTCTTTGGAACACGTTTACTCTTATGACATCTTTATCGATGGCAGATGTACAGACTTTAGGCCCAACTATTGGTTTTTACCCTGATGAGTCAAATGTGCGAATCCAAGCAGGTTTTTCCGCAGCAGGCTCCGGAACATGCAACAACCAGAAAATACTTCAGCAAGGTTCGCTTGCACAGCCAGCATCTGCATCTTCTTATTCTAACGCAGGTATTCAAAAGAGATGGGCTGAATCTATAATCAACCCAGGAGCCTTATCAGGTGACGGTGGATCTGCTTTTGACACACTTGTCAGTGTGACAAGCATGGACCAAGTTTACCGTTCAAGAGTTTTTTCTCAGACACCAAACGGATTTGCCGGAGGTGCAACAGTTAACGTTGTTTTCCAAATTCAAGCTTTTATCTACTTAAGACATCTTCACAGTTTCTTTAGCCAGATTCCGTTGCTTAAGGGGGTTTTCTTCCGCTTGACAATTAACTTAAATCAGCCCATCGTAACCATCGAATCTGATGGTGTTGGTAATATGTCACTTACAGAAGTTATCAGTCCGCTAGGCGGCGTTTCGCCCATTATGATAGCCTCTCAAGTCCAACAAAGTACAACCCTTTTTGCCGGTGCTACAGCAGTTACTGCCGGTGCACATTGGGGTTTGCCATTGAGTGTTCCAGCAACTGCCGGTAGTACCATGAGAGTAACCCTTAACGTTGGTAATAAGCTTATTGATAGCACACAGAAAGCAAGAATTCCCTCTCTTACAACTGGTCTTAACGAGAGTTGCTTCCTTAACGTGCCTTTGTTTACTTTTAACCCTGCCTTCGAAAGCGCATATCTTTCTCGACCGACTAAAACAATAGTGTATTCTGACTTATATCAATATACAACCAATGTTGTTAATGCCGGATCTCAATTTAATTTCTTAATCACTAACGGTATTTCCAATATTAAGAGCGTCATTGTCCTGCCTATGGAGGAAAAAATTCAAGGAGTAACAGCAACATACCCACCCTTCTGGTCTCCCTTTGATACTTGCGGAGGAGGAACTACGATGCCTCTTGGTGGTTCTGCTATTACCAACTTTAACGTTGTTGTTGCAGGCCAGAACATGGTTTATAACCAAGTTACACGTGCTTACGAACAGTTTAACAACCAATTATACGGTGTTAACGCAGTAAACGCTGGCCTAACAGACGGTATGACCAGTGGATTGATTTCCTACTGGGATTTCTTGCAGGCATACGGTTATTGGTACATTAACTGTGCTAGACAATTACCGATCGATGAAGCTGTTCCTAAGAGTGTTTCCATTGCCGGAACAAATTTATCTTTAAGACCAGTTCAGTACTATGTGTTTATTGAGTATGGTGTACAAGTCAACGTAGACGTATTAACTGGAGCCCGTGTCTAAATTAACGTTTTAACAAAGTAGTAACAAAAAATGCAGTTTTAAAACTATATTATACTTTTAAAAGTGCCTGAATAAGCTTTTTTTTAGTCCAGCTTTTATACGCTTTGACTCCATTCTCTGCACACTGCGCAAGAAGGAATTCCTTATCTTGATGCGGGTAGCATAAAGGGTCTGATCGTTTGTTTACTTTTGTCAAATAATTACAGCAAACTCTATACTGCTTACCGTTTACGTACAGAAACTTTTCCATGCTCTGATTCATATGATAACAACATGTATGGTGTTGGTGATAATAACTGTACATACGAAGAGTGGCAATGCAAACGTTTGTTTCAGAATTATGAAGAATCAATCTTGAATTAAAAGTAGTAATACTGTTGTTGTAATTGATATGCTTCCAAATCTCTATTTCTGAAGGATACAAAGTTTTTAACGCTTTGATTATATCCTTACGCAGTAAATCAGCGTAATAGCTGTTGATAATTAAAGCGCAGTCAAAGTTGAGATTGACCTCAAGATACTCGAAAACTTTATTTTCCATTTTTGGCTTTCCACGCTAAAAAACCGTTTGATTTCGTTATGTCAAACAGAGAACCCAAATGCTCTTTAGCAATTTCGTAGGCTTGTTGTTCTTTTGCAGATAATGATGTGAGATACTGCTCAATTAGGTCGTCCATTCTTTTATGAAAGAAGCAGACAAGAAAATTCAAAAAAAATCGTTTTCTAAAAAAAAGCCGATAGCCGATTCAATAAAAACCGGATTCGGAGAACAAAAAAAAAATCAAAAATTCTTATTTTTTCATGAGCTCCATTCATAAAAAAATAAACAATGCGTCGATGCCCAAAAGGAAGCAACTTGAAGAATATCAACACCAAAGGTGGTCAACAAGAGTTCGCAGGCAAACCACTGTATACACACCTCCAGGAAGAAATGTCCCGCAACTCCAGCCAAGCAAACGTTCGTGTCATCCAAGCCTTACGGGAAATCGAGTCCCATCTCACGAAGAAATCTTCTCCAGGCCTGAAACGAAAGTCAGGGTTGGTAAAAACTTCTGTCAAAGCCCAATTATCGTCGGAGTTATTACCAAGAAGAAGGAGTGCACGCCTGAACCCGTCCAAAAAGAACGTCACGATGTCACCCGCTTCCTATACCACAGCTTTGGAAATGGCTTCGAAAACGAACAAAAACATAGCAACAATCCGTTCTATGCGTACTGGAACAAGTATGGGCGAAGCGATGTTCAGCCCTGCACCTCGCTTGAAAAGAACTGTTTCCTTTGTCACGGGTTTGTCGGAATTAGGGGATGCGCAGAAGAAACTGAAAATGGAGGATGTCACTGTGGAGAAGACCTTGGATTCGCAATTTGCAGCGTGTACAATTGCCCCAAAGTCTACCACCGAAGCTGTTTGCTGGACTCCAATCTCCAAGAAGGGCATTTTGACTCGGAACATTGGGTCTGTCCTCGGCACTACTGCAACACCTGTAAGTCCGTCAACTTGTTCAACAGTGAGTTCTGTCCCACCTGCCCCTACTCTACGTGTCAACAATGCCTTAACAACGGATTTTCTCTTCGAGTAAGTGAGAGTCCAAAAGCAAATGAATGTCCATGTAGAAATTGCAGAATGACAGCTCGATGTTTAGATGCTCCTGAAATATTAATGAATCTTCGCACCATCTGTTGAAACGATAGGAGGCAAGTCAATATCCTTTCTTAATGCTGGATCCTTTGCTCGAAAGAAATGTTTTAAAATAAATTCGTTTTGTTGGTAGTCGTGCGTTTTGTTTAAATCATTAAAAGGTTTTAGAAATTGTTCTGTATCATCTTTTAAACTTCCACCCGAATGAAATCTTGGGTCATTAATAAAATGCGCCCATGCAAGCTGGTAAAATCCACAGGCATTATTGACAAGACTTTGTACGTCTTTTGTAGGACTCCATACTGGTATGTCATAATTGCTTTTTATTTTGTCGGTAACTACTTGAGGAGGAGGTTTACCATAAGAGTCAAAATAAACAGCTTCCGGTTTGCGTCCATTATTATATGTTCGTACTTGAAAACCAGTCCAATGAGAACCATCGTTTATTGCTAAACTTTCTTTGTCTTGTTCATCCTCTAAATTTATACAGTAAAATTTATTTGGCTCTATTTTCTTAGGTAACATATCCTTAAAATCGCAAAAAGCGAGAGGAATTCCCATCCTCGGTGCAAGCTTTTCTATATCTGAATTTGTAAGCATTATATATAGTAGAAATATAATATTTACATTAAGATTAAACTTAAATTAATTATGCGTACAAACCTCTTCCTGAAGCATACAGACCAGAACCAGTGATTTGAGAGGCCATTGCAGGTGGTAATTGCGTATGGAATTCCCAGTTGGCAGCATCAGGCTGAGATCGAAGAGCAGGGTTTCTTGGACCCATCAAGTTGCCTCCAGATCCGAATCGTACAAAAGATTCAGGACCAGAAGAAGGACCAATTGCGCCACCGGAAATAAAACTTCCTCCAGCAACCAATCCTCTTCCAGAAGCGTAAAGTCCACTACCAGCAGCCATACCAAGGGCCTGTTGAGCGGCGTACTTACCAGCGGCACCAGAGACAGGTCCACCTTCAGGTACAAGAGCCATAGCAGCTGCAGCGCCTAAATCACCAACAACCTCTTGGGTAATAGGATGTTTCGCAACCTTTTTGGCAGTATTAAGAGCTTTACGTCCTACATGATGTTTCTTAAGAGCGTGTTTTACTCTTAGCTTTCCACCAGTAGCACTGTCAACTTTCTTTTCAATGGCTTTAACACTTGCCTTTGCTACAGGTCCTGGAACACCAGCTTCCTCAAGTCCTTCTTCAGCCATTGAAGCAAGTTCTCTCATACCAGCCTTCTTGGCAGCCTGAACGGGCTTGGATTTCAAAACCTTCTTAATAACCTTCTTTACTTTAATCTTTCCACCTTCAGCGTGGATAGCTGATCGAACACGACCACCAGCCATAAGACCAGTTCCCTTAATCTTGTTCTCCTCAATTTCTTCCTTAGTGAGAGACATTGTCTTTTTTGCACCACGTTTTCCAGCCTTGATCAAATCCTTGATCTTACCTTCGCCCATGATAACTTTATGTCCGCTTCCAGCGTGTTTCGCTAAAGCGCATCTACAAGGGTGTCCATTGCGTAGTTTGGAGAGAGCTCCTCCTGACATTTTTTCGAGTTCAACTGCTGGCATCTCTATATATGCTAAAGGGAGAAAAAAAATCAGTTAAAAGGGTTAAGCTTTCAAATTCTTAAGTTTTTCACGTAAAGACAAAAGTCCTTTTCCATGAGCTCGTTTTTGTTTTGGAAGAGACTGAGGAAATATTTGGTTTTGAGGAACAACAGAAGGTGGAAATTGTAGTCCACTATGGGTAGGTTTACCCCTATCACTTTTCATGTGATGAAACAATTTCTTATAAATGTGTGAGTGCATTTCTATACAAAATACTTAGATAATTTCTTGAACAATGTGCGTTAAACAATTAACAGGAATCTCTACTAAACTATAATCATTACTTAAAGTTTTCCTACTGAAATTTTTGAATTTTTCTTTGTCGAATTGTATACAATATAAATCAGATAGATCATGTGCATAATCGTATACAAAGTTAAAAACGAAAAAAGTATTTCCGTCGGCATATCTGCACTTGTCTTCGCTGATGAATGTCGTAGCATAGCTATCATAACTTATGTTTTTTCTACTTTTCATTTCTATTTTTATTACCCCATCAGTAAAATCCCATCGTGCATATTGGACCTTACTGTTGACAAGGTTGGAATGAAAATGCTCATTCAAATAGTCATTGCATTTTTGCTCTTGAAGCCGGCCCCATTCGTAGTCGTTTTGATTATGTTTTTTTCCAAGTACCATTTATAATAATATCAGAGAAATTAAATCAAAATTAAGCGCATTGCATCAAGAATTTTCATAAGAGCTTCCCTTTGAGGATTATTTGTTTGCCTTACCAACTCTGGTCTTGGAGGTAAGTATTGACGGGGTGGAGGAGTCATACGAGGAGCAGTGTAAGATTTTAATATTGATTTTATTGACCTTGTCTTTTTCTTTTTTCCTATTCCCGCACCGTTAGCCCTTCCCAAAGGTGTTAGTACTTCCGTACCTCCAGTTCCAGGAGTATCGACTGGTTGCATAAGTCTACTTATATCAGTTGGTGTTTGTTTCGTCCAAAAATCATCTGTATAATTTGTATCTCCTGTTCCTGATTTACTTATACTATTTAAAAATTCAGTAAATTCTTCCAAAGTTGATATTTCATCCTCAATTTTATCTTCCATCTCTTCCTGAGTTTTTGCTTCATCAAGTGAGTCAACAGATATTTCATCCTCGTCCTTATTTTCAGCTTGTCCATAATCTTTTTCATCCTCGTCCTTATTTTCAGCTTGTCCATAATCTTTTTCTTGTTTAGGCAACTCACGCTTTATTGGTTGTTTGAGTGGCGGAACAGGTGGTATAGGCTGTTCAGGTGATGTATATTCATATCCGGGAGGATCATAAGGACGAGGAGGAGGCGTTGGTCGTGGAGCTGTATATGCTTGCTGAATAGCTTTTGGTTTTCTAATTGGTTCATCGTCTTCTGTTGTACCAGTACAATTAACATTAACAACAACACCTTTACTATCATCATCTTTACAATACGTAGCTTTTCCTGCTTTATGGTAAAGACATTTTACTTCGTCAGATCTAATAGCTTCTTTAAAACTTAAGTGAGGGTGCTCTTGCACATACTCTTTTACAAATGTAAGGAACTTCATTATAATAAATGATTAGATAAAAAAATTCCTAAATTAAGCATTTGGATCATGGAATCCATTTGCCGCTTCGTCATCTACATCTCTGAAAGGAGGAATATTCTCTTGATTTTCATAAAGAAACGTTAATTCTTCATCATCAGTCCAAAAAGGAAAACGTACTTGCTCAATGGGTATTTCATATCGTTGGCGTTCAATGAATGCTCTTTCTTGCGCTTCACCGCTAAAATTATTTAGATCAATCACACTTACTGGGCCAACACCGTCTACCACTGATGGAGTAGGAGCTGGAGATTGTTCTGCATCCATAGCTTCTCTAATATTTGTCACACCGGGAGGAGTAGTAGCTGGAGAATACGTAACAGTAACAGCATTTTGTCTGCGAATTCTTCTTACGGTTCTACGCTCACTAATTCTTATAGGAGTAGAAGAGGCTCTAATTTGAGCAAACTCTGCAGCCGCTCTATCCAAATTAGCCCAGAATCCGTCTAATAAAACATCAGTTTCAACCATGCGTTTCATCATAGGATCAATAGCTAATTCACTTCGGTCTAAAGGACATACTGGATTCCTTTTGTTCTCACATGCATTCCGAAGCAAGTTCACATAACAACTCATACACATGTAATGCTTCTGACAGAACTTTTTGTCTTCGCAATTTTGGCAACAAATATTAACTAATTGCTCTGAATTATCACAGAAAGCAATTGAACATTGCCGGGATGTGACGGGCTGGTTGACTGGACGCTGGTTGGTCATAGCTTTTCTACTTCTTGTAATCATGATGAGTTCTATTATGTTATGAATGACTTTCAATTTTTTTTACTCCGACTATTTATAGAAAAACCGGATTTACTTTTAGGAAAGATACGATTAAGAAGAAAAACCGGAAAATGATTGGCGGTGAATTTTTTTTTTCTTACGATTCTTACGTGAAAGGATTACATAACATAATTTTAGCGATGGAACAGCACCTGACGAAACTCGGAGACCAAATGGCAAGACTTGATAGGGTTATTCAACCCTACAAGTGGAGCAACAAATCAGCTTCAGAAATCCAGAATTTGTTTCAGGAGATGAATAAAACCATTGACGAGGCAGAAGAATGGATGGCTACGAAGAGAGTACTGATTGAAGAGGAATTAACACCAACCTTTGAGGAGTGGTTATCAAAACAGAATCTTACAGAGGAATGGGTTCTTAAAGCTATGAACCGTGAACAGCTCCCTTTTACAAAGCTCAAATTCCAAGTTCCAGCAGAAGGGCCAAACAAGCGCATGTGGGAAGCCTGTTCCTGTTTTTACATCGATAAATTGACAAAGGCGATGCACGATAATGACAAGGAAACATATGAAAGCGCTATCTTTGATCTTATCGATATTGGCCGTGCTTATGACAGAGAGATGGACGGAGAAGCAGAAGCTACTGAACTACTTGACGATGAGAACAGAGCACGCAAGCTTTACGACGATGGTTTTAATAAACCTATGCCGACGTTCTTTGAAGAGATCATTCACGGAACTCCGGAGGAGGCTGCGAGAAACGTAGAGAACCGTGCTTGGAACGCACGTGCACGTGCGTTGGAGAAGAAGAATGTATTTGAGAGAGGACCTTCGTTTATCCAAAAGTAATTTAGTTGATCGATATAAAGCCATTGTTTAATTAATAATTAAGAACATGGATTGTCTACACTGTAATAAACCCATAAATTTTTGTTATCATATACTTCGACATAGTACTCAAAATACTATTGTAGGTTATGGTGAGTTCTGTTCTACAGAATGTGCTATTAAGAACCTTGAAACAGCGAATCATGGAGACTCTGACTATTTCGCATCTCTGTCTGTTATTAAACAGAAGTATTGGAATGATGACGGCATACAAACGTTTTATAGTCCAAAGGAAGTAAGGGAGATAAGATCACTACTTGAACCGACGGAGGAAGTCATAATACAGAAGCCAAGGTATCAAGTGATGAGAGCGTCAAAGAAGAAAAGGTCAACTAATGACATAATCAAGAATGACTTCTTTACAGGTAAGTGTGAACCTATTATGACTGGAAAGAACCTATGTTCCTCAAAATAAGGCATTTGTTTAACTGTACTTTAAGGATATATATGTATTATATGCAAATTAAGCCTAAAATACCAAATAACATAGCTCTGGGCTTAAATAAATCGATTTATTTAAGGAGAACCCTTATTTATTCATAAGTTAATGCTTAATAATGAGATAATTCAGTATATATGCTTAATTATATACTTAATAATGAGATAATAACCTAATCTACTACAAGTAGGGACTTATAGTACGGTATGAATTGAAGGCACCCCTTATTCTGTCCTTCCTGAGCATCTATTGTTGCACCTGGTGGAATGTTAAGTTTAAGATAGAACATATTGAGAGGACTATTGAAGTTTACCTCAAGCCAATCTAACTTGTTAAACTGTCTTTGGACATTGAAGCCAGCCCCTATAAGTACATTACTCTCTACTACTACAAAGGAGCCAAGGGGGTTTCCGTATATCAGATCGACAGATGCGCCACCTGTTTCTATCCAACCAACCATGATATACAAACTGAATCCAGTAAACCATGAGTTGGGAGGATACTCGGACATTACATAGTAGTTCAAAGTACCTAACCCTATACCTTGATTACGGAAGGGGCATTCAAGGGGAAACATTAGTATAGTCTTTCCATTGTCTGTATCGTTCCATCCAGTGCCACCAAAAGAGTAGGGTAATGCATAATCACCACTACCTCCTATTGATTGAAAGCCACATAGAGGTCCAGAACATTGTCCTCCAACTTCTACTACCTTTGTAGTACCATTTACAATACCATCTACTGTCATGAACGGATATTCTGAGGTTATGTTATCTGTCCGTACTACACCAATATTCCTGAAGGTAGTTGGTAATGCTGTAGGGGGCAATAGTATCTCAGGCATTTGAACATGGCCACTTACAGTCAATGGTGTAAATTTAAGGTTCGCTCCATCTTGCTGTAGTGAAGTAGTACTTGTAGTTATTGCGTCCTTAAAAAATGTATATGCAAACGTTGAGTGAGCATCTGGGTCATTATGAATAAATGTTTGTTTCTCGTTAAATGTTGTTTCTGATTGGGTAGCAGTATGCTCCACTTGTATACAGTCAGTTGAAGTAGCTCCATTATTAAATCGACCTATGATAACTTCATCAGTCAAGCCAGAGATACGGAAAGGGTCAGTAAAAATTGTACTACCTCCTATGCTTATTAAACTCGCAGCATTCATTTCTATTTGAGATCCTACACCAACTAATCGTACTACAAAGCCATCTGGTCCACCAGACGTTGTATTGTCCACTGTCAAACCACGAAGATTGTTTATTTCAAATTGACCACCATCAAGTGTCGATGTCATAGGATTTTGAACGAATCCAGGAGTTGTTACTTGAGCATCTACATACGCCTTTGTTGCTGCATCTTGGGCTGCTACTGGGTCAGGCATGTTCTCGATCCTGTTAGTGACTTGTATTCTTCCATCTTCTTCAATAGTCATACGAGCTGTTATAACTCCTGGGTCTTCCTTAGTGTAGAAAACCAACTTTCCGCCTGCTGCACCAGATGAAGCGGCATCTATTTCTGCTCGTTCTACAGACGCAGTCCCGTCATAAAATTTTATCTTATTTGCTCCAGCAGAATCTAATTGTATGTTACCATCTATTTCCAAGTCCTCTTGAGGACTGGCAACGTTTATACCTACACGTTTATTATTCGTATCTACATAAAGAGTTCTATTACCTACTGCTCCTACTCCTATTGTTCCCAAAGCAACTGATGGTGATATATTTGCTACTTCCACTTCACCAGCGTTAAGAATATTATCTTGTCCTGGAAATTGAATGAAATCTTGGATAGATATACCAGCCGGTCCTGATGCTGCATTTACTGTCCCTGTTGTCAGAACATTTATTGTTCCGGAACTTGCGTTTATGTTTCCTGTTGTCATAGTAGCAGAGTTAACGTTCTGTACCACTTCTAAGTCGCCTGACAAAGAAGAGGTGTTTTGGTTTATTCTCATCTCAACAAACGTGTTGACTGGGGTAAGAATACGAGTAGGTTCTCTGAACCTCCAATATGACCCGTACGGACCCCCTGTACCTTTGTCATCCTGGTTCATATAAACCCTTATTTCCCAAGTGTTCGAATTGGCGACACATCTCATCCCTATTTGAACACTACTAGCTCCTTCATCGCATATGAGAATGGCTTCGAATACGGGGTTGTCTTCAAACAAGTTTACGAGGCAATTCACGTGCCCCCTCTGCCTCACTGCAGTAGCAGTAAATACGGTAGTTTGTCTTGCACCTGCGTCTAAGCATCTACTGACAATAGTTACTGAGGCTTCAGCATCTGTATCAGGGTCAAGTTCCCCTACAACATAATCGTTTCCTGCTATTACTGGTCCGAGATTGTAGTATGCTTGCGCTGCTGAATCATTAATGGTGTCTGTAGTGACTTCACCAAAGTTACCAAACAAACCAGCAAAAGTATCAACATTGTTTATACTAAAACCCCCTCCATCAAGATTACTTGTCATCGGATTCTGGACTCCAGAGCCTCCACCGCCAGTGGTAATAGTGACAACGCCACTACCATCATCAGTAAGAGTACCATTACTTACTTTTATTGTATTTACATTAGAAACTGTAGGAGTTCCATCAACTTCTTCAACTGTTAAAGATGTTCCTCCTCCACCAGAAGCTGAGTTTTGATAAGTACCGTCTCCCCAAGTTACTCCATGAGGTAGATTTAGTACCCCTTGCGCAGTAGGGAAGTTTAATTTGTTTGCATTATTACTTTCTCCAACACCAGTTATGTTTGGTGTATTAAATATTGGTAAATTTTCTGTCGGTGCTGGTGCGGATGACATATCTATTTATACTATATTAAGAGATTAAAAATCAGTTGTTAAATCGAATACATTTTCACTTACTTCTGTGTTGGCTAAAGCATACTCAGATACTGTTCTTTCAAAGAAGTTTGTCTTTCCTTCCAAGCTGATCATTTCCATAAAGTCAAAAGGATTAGATACGTTGTATTGTTTAGCGCATCCTAACATTCCTAATAAGTAGTCAGCTACAAACTCTATATACTGACTCATTAATTTACTATTCATTCCTATTAATCGACATGGAAGACTTTCGCATATAAACTCTTTCTCTATTACGACTGCTTCTGTTACTATATCTATTATAGTATTAACGGGGCATTTGTTGACAAGGTTGGAATGAAGGAGTACTGCAAACTGTGTGTGGAGAGATTCATCCCGAGAGATAAATTCATTACTTAAAGTCAACCCATTCATAAGTCCCCTTTTCTTCAGCCAGAATATGGCGCAAAAACTTCCTGAAAAGAAAAGCCCTTCGACTACGCAAAATGCTATTAGTCGGGTATGAAAAGGTTGGTCTGACTCTATATATTTCTTTGCCCAATCGGCTTTTTTTGCTATCGCTGGAAAGTTCTGAATTCCCTTAAATAGTTTTTGTTTTTCCTTCCCTGCGAAGGTATCTATTAATATTGAATAGGTCTCACTATGTATGTTCTCCATGGCAATTTGAAAACCATAAAAGCACCTGGCTTCCGGGAGCTTTACGTCGTTATAGAATCTCATAGCCAAGTTCTCTGATACAATGCCGTCCGATCCTGCAAAAAACGCCAGAATGTGTAAGATGAAATATCTCTCATCGTTAGATAGTGATAACCAGTTGTTGGCATCCTTCGACAAATCAATCTCTTCTGCTCTCCAGAAGGAATCAACATGCTTTTTATATAGCTCCCATATGGCTTCACTTTTAATAGGAAAAAGAACGAAGCGGTCGTCGGATTCATCATCTAATATCGGATCCATTATATTAATATGTAGATTTTAAGCCATGCGACAACAATATTCCTTTCCTGTAGGGTGAGCTACACCGGTGATACCTCCACTTGGTTTCTTTTCATTCTTTACTACCGCTTGCTGGTTACCGGAGGCATCTATAATAGTTAAGCTTTCCCAGTCTTCGTGAATCCTTTTCTTTGCTAAAGCATAACATTCCTCTGTTTCTGCTCTAAAATTAAACTCCTTTACTCCTAATTCTATGCATTGCTTTATGCCTCCTGGAAACAGGTAATTGTATCCTAATTTGGCTCCCATGGCATGTAGTTCTAAAACAAGATGAACAACTTCAAAATAGGTTAGTGTTTGGTTTGCTACAATACCTCGTCTTATTGATCGTTGTACTTTATATTTATCTGCTTCTCCAGTGCTGATAACCACTGCGTTGTTCCAGTCACTAACGTTGTCAAATTTCATCAGTAGTAATTCGTTATCGGGAAAGAGAACTTTGTCGTGAGTTGGTAGTGGAATGTCCATTGTATATTTTAGCTAAAGATAATATAATTGGTATTTTAGCATTAATTTTATCTACATATAAAATATAAATGGATAACGCCGCCTTTAAAGATTTTCTTCGTGAGAAAAGAGATACCCTCTCTAATTCCTCTATCAACACATACAGTAGCATATTACGTAGCCTTTATAAAAAGGTATTTGGTGATGGGCTAATTGAGCCAAAACGTTTCGACGATCATAAAAAAATTATTGGTTATCTAAAAGATGTTCCTCCAAACAAAAGAAAAACAATCCTAAGTGCTTTAGTAATTATTACAAACAAGAAAGAATATAGGGAATTGATGATGTCTGATATTCAGGATTACAAGAAGATTATTGATAAACAAGAGAAGACTGACTCTCAAGAAAAAAACTGGGTTACAGCAGAGGAGATTGATCTACGCTTTAAACAGTTAGAAAAGACTGCCCTTCCTTTAATGAAAAAAGACTCTCTTTCCAATAGTGAACTACAGGCTGTTCAGAACTATATCATTTTAGCACTATTGTCTGGTAAGTATATTATGCCGAGAAGGTCAAAAGATTATGTAGATTTCAAGATACGTAACATTAATAAGGATAAGGATAACTACATATCAGACGATGGTAAAAGTCTGGTCTTTAATTCGTATAAAACAGCAAAGGCTTATGGTCGTCAAACTGTTAAGTTACCTACCAAATTAAGAAACATACTAAAGAGATGGATTGCACTTAACCCTCACGATTACTTACTTGTAGATAGTAACGGTTCTGCATTAGGCGGCGAAGGCAAGAGTGCGAACGGATCTGTCAAACTGAATCAGCGTTTGGAGAAGATCTTTGGAAAAAAAGCAGGCGTAAATATGATGCGACATTCTACACTAACCGAGAAGTACGGCGACATTATACAAAAGAAAGAGAACTTGAAAAAAGACATGCAAGATATGGGTTCAAGTCTTAACATGAGTGAAACATACATAAAGAAAGACTAACTGTGAAATTCTGAAATGTCTACCGGCGCTATGAAAAACCGGAAATAAAAACCGGAAAGCCGGAAAGCCGGCCGTAAAAAATTGTCCGTATGCGAGTTGAAGTAGACAATTATTCCGGCGCTATGAAAAACCGGATTTTTCCGGTTTTTGTTGGAAAGTCTAAGAAAAACCGGATTTTTACCCATAGAGCGTACAGTGTAAAAATGAAAAACCTCACTGTACGGCCTATGTAGAACAAAAAAAAAGAAAAAGTTGGAGCAAAATCAGAAATATTTCTGAGAGCGAAATCATAAATAAATGTAAGCGACATTTTTACATCTCTCACTATCTACTTTGGACCCAGTTGTCTCCAGATCGTCTACTTTGGACCAGAAATCTTTTTACCGTTAAAAAATCTTTGAGAATAATCCAGGATTATCGTTTCAATCCAATCTTGTCAGAATGTCCGATATTATAGACCTCCAAGATCAATCCAACCATGAAGATGAGGCTTATGCTATGGAAGAACATGACAAGTACTTGCATAAGGGTCATCTCGCTGTATGTAACTTAACTCCAGGCTGTACAAAAGTAAAAGTCCCCAATGGTCCGGCTAACCTGAATATGATTTGGAATGCCGTTGCAGATGCAAAGAAGAAGTGGCATATGCATGGAATCAACCATACTGAAGAGGAGTATAGAACTGTTTGTAGAGACTTTCAGACGCTTATCAACAATAAGAAAGGAGAACTTCGACATGCTAACAAAACAGTTAGAGAACAGTTTGTAAAGATTGCTAACTACGAAGAGAGAATTGAGAGCCTTGAGAAGACTGTAAAACTCTTAGAGGATACGAATAGGGGCTTAAAACGCTCAGCAAGTAAGATGGATCGGTACAAAGAAGAGTTCAAGACAGCGTCTAAGAGACTTCGTAAGATAGAAGACTATGTTACATCTTACGACTTTGACTACCATCACCGTGATACAGTGTCTGCAGAGGAGTATTTTGACACTGATCCAGACTTACGTTTATTTTTTAAAATAGAGGATTAACACATAGTATGTACAATTATATGTTAATTAATTTTTAAGAGGAAAGGTCCTTTAATATGCTGGCATTCTTCCCAATGGTACTTTTGTAGGGAAATGAACAGAAGGCGCATAATGTCCTCTATGTGTTACAGGTTCGCCCATATGTGGACTTTTACTACCGAAACTGAAACCAGGTGCTCTATGTTTATGTCTCATTCCTTGTCCACTCATTGCAGGAGCAGAAACATAACTGTGATCGGAATCTCCTAGCCCTCCTCTCGCAACACGTTCTGAAGGACCTGCTAAAGCATGACCCCTGAAGTATTCTGAACGCTTTGGGTGATGAGCTCCTGTAGGTCTCATTCTGTGATGCTGTGGTCGTCCTATCATCGTTGTTTTTCCTACGGATCTAAAATCATGAACTGCAAGGTGTCTACTAATAGGTTCTTTGTTCATTGTAGCTCTATACTTATTATTAAGATTTTTTTTTCGAGATGACATTTACATAGAAATCAGCTCTTTTTTTTGTTTTTGGTTGAAAATCTCCTTTATTCGCTCTAATATGTTGCGCAAATTCCGCTAAGTCTTTAAATTTATTCTTATGCTGTCTATTGTATGCATTAAACTGCTCTGTAAATGAACCCCACTTGAGGTCTTCAAAATCTATGTCATCTTCTTTTTTTGCTACTGCTACTTTTCCACCTACAGGACGTTTTTGAAAGTCCAACATTGCTGCAGCTGCTTCTAATTCATCTCTTGAGCGTTGCTTTTTTTCTACAGGTGCTTTCCTTTCAACCGGGGTTTTGTATCCGCAATACTTACGAGCAAGCTGACGCAATTCTGGAACTGTTCTATACTCTAACCCCTGAACTAATCCTTCTTCAATCATTTTTTTGCCTTTTAATGCCTCATTTAATCTCTCAAGTAGTTCTCCTTTTTTTAGTTTTGAATATCCTGTTATTGGACAAGATTTTGCTGGCTTTTTACTATCCTCCTTTTGTTTTTTTTGTACTCGTGCGTCTTTCTGATGAGCAGCCAGAACATTGGCTGATAATCGGTCAACCACATTATGAAATGTCTGCTCACCTTTTGATGGACCACCCTTTCTTAATTCCTCTATGATCTCAGCTGGTTTCTGTTTTTCTTTTAATCTTTTATCCATTTCTTCACGTCGTTCTTGTTGCAATTTTTGATATATTTTTTCCTCATCAGTTTGCTGGACCGCTATTGGAGTAATTCTTTTTTTTGGTTTACCTGATGTAATTGTTCCTCCTTTAATTTTCATTTCTAAATGCTCTAATCGATCACGAATAGAAGATGGTAGTTGACCTCCTTTTAGTTTATCTATTCGTTCCAACAGACTACCACCTGATGGTGACCATGTCCGTGGATCGCTCCCTAATGCACCTCCGTATGGACTTTTTTGTTTCAATTCGTCGTGACCACCTTCGTGGTAATCTTTATCTCCTAATTTAGTTGTATAATCCATGTCCCCAGGATGCGTTTTTGAAGGATCTCCTTTCCTACTTACCGCTTTATGTCTATCTATCTTGAGATGTTTCTTCATGACTTTCACTAAATCTGCTTTTCCCATTTTTGTATACCCCTTTATTAGGTCTTTATGTTGTTTGGCGTGCTCCTTGAGCTCTTTCAACGATAACTTATCGAATGGCATATTATATTTTATTAATGAGAAAAGATTTTTGCTAAAAGATCACCATAAAAGTTGATCAGCGTATTTCTCCTTCAATTGACTAAGGTAACCTTGTAACCTTTTGCACCAAATGAAGCGACGACCTCACCGTCAATTAATACATGTAATTTCTTTTTAGGTTGTTTTGAATTCCTTTTCCACTTAATCTTTCAGGTATTGTAATATTCGCTTGAACATCCTTGAGATAAAAAGGCTGGTAAATTCGAGCAAAATCTGCCTCAGGATTTGTAATTTCTGGTCTTCCAGGGATACCTCGTCGTAGTTCATCTGCAACTCTATCGTTCAAGTAATTCCATGTATCCATAATAAATCCGTTCATAAGCCCTTTTGCTGAATCAGCTGTTTTCATAGCATTAATAACGGAATTTGGTGTCTCATTTGGAAATCGTAATAAAACATAAACCATTAAAAGCGCCCAAAGTTGACACGTTCCTCGTTTGTCATAATGTTGCGGTCCTCCTCCAAGTCTTCCAAGTCGTTCCTCATTATTCTCCAAACCACCCTGGTCTATTCGAAAACAGTACGTAGATGGGAGTTGTACATTGTATTCTTTAAAATCTTGACAGGCTCGACAAAAGCTTGCTGATGAATATTCTTGTAGATAAAGCTTGTCTTTCTTGCAAGTGTTGCAATCAAAAAATATTCCATTTGAATCTATGTAATACGTCCTCCATTCACCATACCGATGAGTCATATAAATTAAAACTTGATGAGATGCTTTAAGAAAAATTTGTACCGTTTTCTTAGCCGATGCATACCGTTTAGTATTTCGATCACCAAAGATATGAACTGGAATTATAATGTCTTTTACGCCTCTTTTTATGCAATCTTTGATTATAGGCTTTACTTCCTTTTGATAGTTAGACTCTGCTATCATTTTATATTTTACGTTAACAGTTGGGTCTCTCGGTCTGATTTCAACAGATTTCGGCTTAATCACATAATGTATAACTTTTGGGTTATTGGTTTCGGAAAGGTTTACAAAACTACACTTATTACCATACTTAGCACTTAAAAATGCGTAGAACATTTCAAATATTTTTGTTATGTAAGAACCACCTTGCCCTGCAAAACGACCTTCGGCATCTACAACTGAATACTGTGTTGGCACTAATTGTTTATAAAAGTCAAATAGTTCTTCCACATTAGTAATTTGTTCTGCAACTGATTGATACGGCTGAGGAGGTTGGACTGATGGGATTGTTGGTGGTTGGGGTGATACCGGTTCTGGTTCTAATTCCGGTTCTGGTTCTATTTCTGGTTCCGGTTCTGGTTCTGGTTCTGGTTCTGGTTCTGGAGTAGGTCGGGGTTGAGGAGCTGGCGGAGTTGGTCGGGGTCGAGAAGGTGGTTGTTGGTTACAATACCGTCGTCGTGCTTGTTGTTCGCTTCTTAAATACCCGGTATTTACGTGATCATCATGGAATTGATAAGCTGGTCCATACCTTACAAGGATTTCTTCACCTACCTTTATTGTTTTAGTAGCTCGTATGTTAGCATACTTCCAACTGTCTTCTGTTGCTGAAAGATGTTCCTTAACTATAGGCTGACCATTGTAGATAGCACCATATGCATTACGATTCCTTGGGTCTTGTTCCTTAAAAGACAACTCTGCATTGAATTGTCTTCCACCTAAACGTAGGTTTGAATTTGCATTAGCACCCAGTGAACGGTAACAATCTGCATTAACTACTTTTTGGTCCTTTCTTAAATCAACTGCATATGGTTCGGTATGTTGAGGATCTTGAACTTGTCTTTCAATATTTCCATAGTAGGGGCAAATAAGTTCACCTGTTTTAAAACGTTGTTCGGCAAATAAACCTTTTTGACCAGGAATTAAATCACTGTCTTTTACTCGCACTCCAAACATTTTTAAACTATGTATCCAACAAAAAGGATTTGTCTGTACTACTTGGTTTCTACATCGATGGCCATCATCCTTAACGTACGAGCATTGATTTGAACTTAGAGGGCAAATGTCACACCGAGTGTGATTCGTACCTCTGTATACATAGTATCTCGGCATTTTATATCTTATCTTGAGATTTTCTTATGAACCTATCAAAAATATAGCTTGTATTAGTAGGAAAGATTCCATATCCGCTATTGTCTTCTAAGTCTGAGCTTGTTGGTGTTACTGCTTTGTCGTCCAAATGTATAGGTATACGTGCTAAAGTATCGTGCTTAATTTTCTTCCTATGTAAATCGCTTGTCTCTTTATACTTAGTATATAGGGCATATTTTTTATTCATAAATTCTTTCCCGTTTTCACCCCTATCCAGCCGTTGTAATTTAAGAACTTTAAATATATCAATTGCCAATGTGTAGAAGTCTTTTGATTGTTGCATTTCGTTGTCCATTGCTTTCTCAATATTCAAGTATAATTCAATAGCACTAATTACAGATATTATCATACCGATTAAGCAACATATACCATTTACTATCATTTGTTGAACACCTACGTTAACTAACCCTACTGCTGCGGTAGAGTTAATTATACTTAAACTTATAATCGGCAGTCTAAAGTATTTTGCGTAGGACTTGTAATCGTAGAAGTTTCGTCGATGATATTCTGAAAGGGCTACACTGTTTACACGTAGTCTTTCCAAAAGGTCTTCGACTTCGTCATTCCAACCATTCATTGTAACGGCTATTTCCTCCATTATTATGTACTGTAGATAGATTAAATGCTATTATAAGTTACTTGTCTCATGTTGTCTTGTCCACCTTGAGAATTATACATTTCAATTCCCATGGTAAGTCCTACTTTGGAAGTATAAAACCCACTATTTGGGTCTCCTCCAGAAGGAGTATACGTAAATGCTGGACCACCTACCACTTCTAAGTCTAAATTTACTATTTGAGTTCTATATAGTGTTCCTCCGCCACTACCGCCTGTTTGACTAACTCCAGTACAAGAAATTATTATGTCGGTATCGCTATTCTTATCAGAATATACACTCATGCCTAAGCAAGGTGCTGTATATCCACCCCATGCTGTCTGACCGTAGGGAACAGTTGAAGTACTGTTAAATCCTACACCGTAGTTATTTGATTGATAAGGATTTAAGACATTCCATAGTTCTACGTTCTTAGGGACATTGTTCGTATGTCCGTTTGGTACACGTGTTGTTGTAGCTGCATCAAAACCCATATACCCTGAAGCTGGCCAACCAGCATTAAACATTGCCGATCCTGGCGCATTATTTGGAGCTGCTTGTTTACCAGGATCATTTGTCACATTAAAACCCAGAAATGTTTGAGGCCATTGCGTCGGTTCTGTTCGACCATTGTAATAATCAGGGTTTTTACTACCATAACATATCATAAAAGGTTTTAAGGCCCAAATGCCTCCTCCTACAAAGCTATTAGAACCAGACGTGTATGCTTGAGAAAAAGGATTCGTGTTGTTTTCATCATAATTGTAAAACACATTGACTGTATAATTAGCCCGTATGTAAATAATATCAGAGTCTGTCCAATACGCTGCAGCATTTGCGGGGTTTCCAGAAACAAACGCTTGATTTTGTTCCGCAAAAGGTCCTAAGGGAAGGTCAACATTTCCTGCTTGAAAGTCAAGAGATGTGTAACTAAATCCAGGACTATTCGACCATTCATTTGGCCAAATGGGAAAGTTTCCGCCTGTAAAAGATATTTTTGCGACATTAAGTAAATTGCCAGTATCTAACGGTGGTGTATTTGCATCTGTTATACGGTAGCAATTTGCGATATGTTTTACACCAATACCATTACCAACTGCGCCTGCTGAATTTTGGTATGTTCCATCACCATAAGTTATGCCCGACGGAAAATTTTCAATTCCTTGCGCTACAGGAAAATTTAAGTATGAACCAGATCCACCTCCTCCTCCAATACCTGCAGGTGAAGAGTCTGGAAAGTTAACGGGATTAAATATGGGTAATTGCTCTGTAGGTGGCTGTGCTTCACTCATGCTTAATTATATATTAGCATATTATTTTATTTTAGTCTAAAAAGAGGTCTTTGGTTGGTTAGTTTGTAGAGAACCTTTTCCTCTCAGACTACCACCAAATGCATTGCTCCCTTGCACTGGTGTAGGTGAGTTGCCCTTGATGACAAACTGATTTGTATTAAACGGAGGAAATGGATTTTCAAATACTGGTCTTGAATTTAAAATGGCACTTCCTATCTGATAACCTGGTGGTTGATTAGTAAAAGGCATAATTATACATTAAGGAGATAAAATAAAATATCAATAATGTTTATAGAATGGATTCAAGACTACTTGCAAAATTAGAAAGAGAAATAGCCGAGGAAGAGAAAAGAAAGCCAAGCAAACCTCGCACTCCTGCTAAAAAGGCTGTTACTTCCGCTAAAGTACAAAATTTATACGAAATTATGCCTCAGGAGTTATTGGTGAGCGCACCTAATCCAAATATTCACTTGCATAACATGAAATTGCCATTTAGACTTGTTTGCGTTGCGCCCAGTGGCTCAGGCAAAACCAACTGGTTGGTGTTCATGCTATCGTTGTTTTCCGCTGGACCGGGAACATTTCATCATATAACGGTGGTAACACGCAACAAAGATGAGCCTTTGTATAAATGGCTCGAATCACTGAACGACAGAATTAAAGTAGTTGAGGGTTTAGAAAACACACCGCTTTTAGATAAAATGGATAAAGATTTCAATCATTTAGTAGTATTCGATGATTTAGTATTAACTAAAGATCAAACTCGTATAGCAAACTATTATATTAGAGCTCGTAAGTTAAATTGTTCAGTATGCTATTTAAGTCAGTCATACTTCGGTATACCTAAGATTATAAGACAAAACTGTACGTATTTAGTCTTGCTTAAGTTATCAGGTGCGAGAGAATTGAATTTAATTTTGAGCGAAGGAGGGTTAGGAATTGATAAAAATGAATTATTGCGTATCTACAAGGAGGCTACTGCAGAGAAGTTTTCACCTCTTATTATCGATTATGAAGCAGAGCCAGATAAACGATACCGAAAAGGGTTTGATGAATTTATTTCTGTCACTCCTTCCCAAGAGGCGTAAGCAAAGCTGGGCTTTCTTGTTTTATTTTACAAAATAACTCCATAGTTGTAACACCGCTGTACTTTTTCATAATCTCACGCATAGGCTGCTTCTCCTGTTCTGATAAAATACTCATTAGTTTGGCTCTTTTCTTAATAATAGGATGACACGTCTGTCTATGACGTTCTTCTGCTTGCTTCCATGATTCGGAAGATTTTCTGATTGTATCATGAAATGTCATACCATTACTGCCGAAAGAACTAATACAAAAAATACTCCCTTTTCTGTTAATAAGAGAAGTATCCTCATCAAAAACTTTCGAAATTTGTTTTTCTTTTGCAGAAAGGCGAGTAGTTGGTTGGTATACTACTTCTTCATCTTCTGGATCCATTATATCGTTTTCGTCAAACGTATCACTAAGGTTGTCTGAAAAGTGAGCTTGGTCTGTTGTAAAGGTTTCAACGCTGGGATTGGATGGTGGTAGCTGTAAAGTCAACGGTTCTGGTGTTCTTACTACTTCCTTCTGAGGTGCCGTACGCATTTGCGGATGAGCTTGTTTTCGGTCTATCCTTCTTCTCTTTGAGTCTCGTGTTTCTTCCAAAGTAGCCTGAATATTGTCCAAGTAAATATCCCACGTCGATTTACATATGTCGGTCCCATCAATTAGGTAAGATTCTCGTGTTTGGGTTTGAACAGAGCATGTTTCTGGCTTTGTAAGAGCTTTTTGAAGCTGTGTTAGTAAGCTGGCTACGTCCATAGTCGTCAATTGTTAGTGAGTTAGTTAGTAACTTCTGCAACTAACTAACTTGCGAAACAAGAGAACAAGAAAGAAAAAAAGAAAAATTTAAATTTGGCTAAATCCGGTTTTTTGTTTACAAATTCAAAAAAAGCCGGTTTTTATAAAAATAGACGATTGAAAAATTGAAATTAAAGAATATGCTTCATTACTTTATTTATTTTACAAAGTAATGACGACGATGACCGACTGGATCACTTGCATCAATTGTTACCTGATGGGCGCTATTATGATGCTCATGGCCCTTTGTATTCAACCTGAAGTTGTAGCTACACTTCGAAAAGTTTATAATTACGATTTCAAAGAACATCGTAAAAAGCACGAGCAGGAAGAGGGTTTCCTGTTGCTACAGAAGCGCCTTGACAAACTCTACGATCTTACACGTGAGCAATGCGATGATCAGCTTGACGAGCAAGTAAGCGATGCATGGACTGATGTAGACAACTCAATTGCTGTTATTATCGGTGAAAAAGAAGCAGATAAGGTTCCGTTTCCTCCCTACGATAGAGCAAAGGGTTGGCCACATGAACATGAGGATTAAAATCCAAGAGCTGCTAATTCAATAAGAATATCAGTTCCTTCCTTCTTGTTAATGCGATGATCTTTCATAAGTTTTAATAAAAGTCGCTTGAAATCAGCAATGAGTTTTTTGTTATCATTTCCTGCTATTATCTCTCCCTTCATGACTTCAAATTGATGTACTTCCTTTTCTGCTGCAGTCTTGTCTTTTAATGTTACATGGAAATTTCCTTCTCCTGTTAATTTTCCTAACTTATTCAAGTAGTTTCTTTCTGTATCATTCAAAGGTTCTACATCATCATAAGCCGGGTGCTGACCTTGTAAAACACTCTTTACTGCAGCTACGAGCTGTCCTCCTACCAATTCCTGTTTACCTACTTGTTTTAATTTATCGTTCTTAACATTAACATAACCTTTGTCTAATTTATTCATGTCAATATAGTGCTTTTCTCCTACTGGAACAAAGAGTCCTCTTCCTTTTATTACAGGTTGTCTTTTAGTTTTTAATCCAGCTCCAGCTCCTCCATATCCTCCTGCGTCATAATATGTATCGGCAAGCGTTGAATCAAGCTTAGCTAATTCTCGTTTAATTCTGTCTCTGCCTTTCTTACTCGTAGTTGTTACTAATTGCGCTGCGAGTTGCTTTCTGGAAGGAGTACTTTTTTTTGATGCTGTTGACTTTGTCTCAGTTGTTTGAGGTGTCTGAGGTGTCTGAGGCATAATACCACCAAAATTAGATCTGTCTCTTACTTCCATAGATCGTCTTTGTCTTTCTTCAGTATCTGGAGTTAGTGGACTTAGGATAGAATGGTTAGTTCCTGTATGTGGTGTCATTATTTGGCTACCATAAGAAGGTATAGTACCTGGAGTTCCTGATGAATGTCCAAACGAAGAACCATTGCGAGGTGTTGCAAGTAATGATATTATTTCATCTTGTCTCACTGTTCTATCACCTCTATCACGGCCCATAAAGGAAGTATATCCTGATTGGGCAATAGTTGAACGGGAAGCTTCCTCTCCGTCTGCGGCATTCAAGTAATTACGCATCAAATCCCTGGGATCATCTCTAAGAGCTTCTCTATTCTGACCAAAGAAAACTGGTCTTTGTAAATCAAGTGCTGGTTCTTCAGGTGCTGGATCAGGAATATACGCTCTACGTCCTGTTTTCACGCTATATGGAACACCAGGTTCCTCTGGACTTGGATCAGTAATAACACCCCTCCGTCCTGTTTCAGGTAATGGATCAGGAAATACAGCCCGTCGTCCTGTTTTTGGATCATATGGATACAACTTTTCCTCCTCTGGACTTGGATCAGTAATAACACCCCTCTGTCCTGTTTTTGGATCAGACTTACGCCCCATGAACGAATCATACTTTGGATCTGGAATGGTTGATATATCATCTTCATCATCATCCTCAAAGTAATCGTCAATTCCATTGAAATGTGTTCTTTGTTCTACTGCTTCACGTAGAAGGTCATCTACATCGTCATCATCATCGTCATCATCATCATCATCATCGGCATCCTCCTCTTCTTCTTCATCCTCCGTATCAGGTAAATCTTGAGTAATGATAGATTGATCATCGTCTTCTTCGGCAGCTCTATCTGCCTGGGTTGCTTTATTTAGAGGAATATTGGGATGCGCTGGATCTTTTTTAGTATTTTGATCACCAGGTTGTCCGTCATTTCCTGCTTGGGGTGCATTAGATGGATCTGTAAAAGGAGCTATTTTTCCTTGCGCTTTGGCTGTTTGTAGTTGACCAGAAATATAACCCTTAAAAAGCATTGTTTCCATTTTTGTTGTTTTTCCAGTATGATCAGCTCTCATGTAGTTTTGTCTAATGTCTGGTACCAGTATATCAGCTGCTGCATATGCAAAGGCTAACTCTTCCTTTGACAAAGAAGCTACAGCGGTTGGTGCATTTTGTACAACAGGATCGTATTTTAACGATGCTAAAGGCTGAAGTTGTCTATTGGGTAATCCAAGAACAGTCTGTGATTGATCTAAAGCAGTTCCTAAAGTTTCTCCAGTGGACTGAAAGGTTGTATTTGCCTCATAATTGAAGTTTATGTTGTTTTGTTCCTGTTGAAGGCTATCGAGGTATCCTCTAACATATTGAAGTCGGGTGAGATGTGGACTAAGAGCTTCTGACATTTCTATAAAATTTACAGAGAAAATAAAGTTTGTCATATTTCCGTCTTGAAGAGGTTGGAATGATAATAACTGGGTCCATTATGAAAGAAAAATGAAAGAGGGGTTTTTCAGTCTTATTCTTATACTTTTATAATTTTTACCCTTACTATAATAGTAATAATTTTATTTATGAAGTATGAAGGAGTTCTATAAGTTTTGTATACAAGAAAATCAATGTTATATGTAATATATAAGACATACAACATAGAAAAATAGCCTATAGAAAACTTTCCGGATTTTCATTAGCTCATCCGCCTATCGGCCTTTTATTAGAAAAACGTGGGACATAGAACATAAAAAATTGAAATATAGGAAAACTTTCCAGAAGTTAATTTATTAATTAATCTTATAGCATGTCCGCCAAGTGCCCCCTTACTGTTACCAAAATCGACAAGCCGTTCATCACTGAACACGCTTTAGTTGAGTCTTTCGATAGACAAGATGCATACAAGCTTTTGTATACGCCAAAACTTCTTCCGGTAAAAGATGACGATCACTGGTTGGCAGAGTTCACTAAGCACTACAAGACTACCTTTGACCACTTAAAGGACTATGTCAATATGTATGACTCAAACCTTGGTGGCGTTTGCATCTCCTATCGTATGGCTAGACATGGATACGGCCGTCCTTTTCCAGTAAAAGCTCTTGGGTTTACCGCCTTTGTACGTAGCGTGCGTCACACGATCGCAAGTAACTACTACGACATAGACTTAAAAAATGCACAGCCATCTATTCTTTACTGGGTACTGACGCATAACGGGCTACCAGTTCCAAAAACCCTGGAATTCTACGTACAGAATCGTTGCTATATTCTTGCTGAACATATGCGCCTCTTGAATGTACCAGAAAAATGGATGGTAAAACAGCTATTTATTAGCTTGTTCTTCATGGGAACTTATTATGGTTGGAGATTACGCATGAAAAAGCTCAACCACGATGTACCGGAGAAATCCCCTCCCTATGTAGAGGAGTTGTCACGAGATTTAGCTGACTTGGCGCAACGTATGCGGCATAGAAACCCAGAACTGTATAAAGTCGCCGCAAATAAGCGCAAGCAGAATGGAGAGACAGAACAAAAGAAAATCATTCGAACATTCCTTGCATTATGGTGCCAGACATACGAATTCAACATTGTCAATGGTGTACTGGAGTACTTACATCAGAATACGACTCTTTTGTCAGGGCCTAATGAATCAGCCAAATACGCCAGTTATGAGTTTGATGGGTTTAAACTACTACGATCTACAGTAGATGCTTATGAAGGAGGAATTCAAGAGGTTTTACGCCTTGCAAACAACTACTGCTTAGAAGTATGGAATTTACCACTTATCTTTGAAGTAAAGGAAATGGACGAAGGTATATCATTGGTAGACGTGGCCATTCCGGACATTCCAAAAGACGAAGGAGATGTAGAGGAGTATGTAATGGCTCTAACCAAATCCTCTATTTCACATTTTGCGGCAGTACAGGTTATAATGGACACTTGTTTTAAAGATGACTTTGTTTATGTACGTAGTATTAATGAATGGTATACATGGGATGGCAATACATGGGAAAAAAACGCCCAGCATTTAATGAGTCAATTTATTGATATTATTTTGGACTACTTCAAAAAAACGATACCAACAAACATAAGAGAAGATGCAAAGGTAAAAAAAGCCTTTTTCTCATTAGAGTGTAAATTAGGACAAGCTGGCTTCTTCGCAGGAGTAGAGAAAGTTTCCAAAATTCATATGTCTTTGGTAAACAAGGACTTTGATGGCAATGTTGACATACTCAACTTTGACAATGGCATACTTGACATATGTAACAAAACCTTTCGAGAGCGACAGCGTGGAGATTTTGTACAGCTCTCATGTAGGTACGATTTAGCTTATGATTTGGATGAACCAGAATACGAAAAGGATATTATGGACGTTATTTGCAAAATCCATCCAGATCCAGAACTGAGAGAGTTCTTCCTCTATTGTCTTGCGTCAGGACTGTCAGGTCGCAATACAGAGAAGTTTCTAATCTACAATGGTGGAGGTAGAAATGGCAAGAGTTTGATGACAGATTGTATGGAGCTACTGTTAGGAGACTACTTTACTACTTGTCCTCCTGCACTGCTTATAGAGAATCAAAAAAACAAATCCTCTGGTGAATCAAATAGTGTCGTTGTAGCATTAGATAAAAAAAGATACATCGTATGTAGTGAGCCACCTAAGAATATCCCGATTCAAAATTCTGTCATCAAGCTTTTGACAGGTAATAGCAGTGTGAAAGGACGTGCACTCTACAAGGAAGTACGTAACATACTACTACATGGTACATGGGTACTGGAAACAAACTCCATTCCTAATTTGGCAGAAGCAGCGGAAACAGCAGATGTTGAAAGACTAATTGACTTACTCTTTGGATCCCTTTTCACCTCTAATGAAGCAAAATGGGACGACTCAAAGCATATTTACCGTAAAGATCCCGGGTTAAAAGTAAAGGACTGGTGGATTACACGCAGAAATGCCTTTATGAAAATTCTCATACGTCAATTGTTTAAGCTTCACGACCATAACTATGATTTGGGAAAACTGGCACCTAAAGCAGTGTTGGAAAGAACGTATTTGTATACATTGGACTCTCATATAGTCTATCGTCTATTTAGACAAATCTATTGCCATAGAGACGAGATTGATACAATCCCTTATGAAGAGTGGGATACAGATCATACCCTTCAGGCAATCATAGACAACATAAAGTCAAGTGAACATTGGTATCACCTTCCAGCATATGTGCGAAATGCAAAGGAACAAGAGACAGACAGAATGAAAAACTGGTTTAAAAACAACGACCCTTTTGCGTCACTTGTATATGTAAGAAGTCGTCAGAATTTCTTAAAGGATTACAGAAAAAGACCATATTCATTGGAAGATGCTCAGGACGATACAACAACGGATTTAGAGATTAGATCGCAATCAACAATTTCTCATGATGATATATAAGAAAATGTTTCGACGACCTCTCAAACAAACCGAAATATGGTCATGCTCAGCCGTTGGTGGTAAGAAAGGTATTTGCGGAGTAGTGCCTGATATAGATGCAGGTAGTATATTAACTCAACCCTACGTAATTAGACAAACAGATAGTGCAAAGAATATTATTCCTGAAGACGTATACGCTACTCGCCCATTTTATTTTGGCGGTAGTAATGTCCGTTTTTATGATCAAAATGCTGATAATATTAGAGTTCAGTATGGTGTTAAAAGAGGAAATAATAAAACAGTAATGGATTTTCAAAAGTAATTTTTTTTTATATCTTAATTATATAAGCCAATGCACACGATAACTTTGACAAGAGCAGACATAAGGAACGAGGATAACAATCTCCTCATTTACGAAGTTCCAGGATCAAAGAGTTTAGAAGGCACGGAAATTGCACTTGCGGAATTGTACATGTATTATTCTTGGGAAAACATAAACTCATCCCCATTAGCCAATAACGTTTTCAATTTGTCTTGGCCGTCTGTAACAGACGCATCTGGAAACGTACAACCTGATACGCTATTAACAGTTACAATTCCAAATGGTATATACGAAGTTACGGATTTAAACGCTTATCTACAGCAATTTTGCATAAACAATAATCTGTATCTTATTAATGATACGACTGGTGAATTTGTATATTTTGTTCAGATGCAAGTAAATGCTACCAGATATGCCATACAATTTAATAGCTTTAGTTTACCAACATCGGTATCCTTACCGTACATTGAACCACCTGGAGGGTTTTGCGTAACCCCACTATTACCGAATGTTACAAATAGTGCCTTTCCAGCTACTAATGGAACAGCACCGGGATGGGCCTTTCCTGCCAACTTTGCGGATTGGGCTGGTTTTAAGGCAAATTACGCAAATCCACCAGGAGCAGTTGTTACCCCTATTACTGCTGTCCCTTTTACAGGTTTAGGAAATTTTCCAACAGGCAATACGTCGTTTTTATCTACGACCGCACCATCTATTAACCCTAATCCAGTCATCTATTTGAACTGCGATAAAATTCAGAACACGTTTTCAAATCCTCAAACATTTATGTATCCTGTTCCAGCAAAAGCCGGTATTGGTCAACTACTATCAGTAGAGCCATCAGAATATGCATGGAATCAAATGACTACCGGAACAGTCGCTCAGTTTCGTTTTACCTTTACAAACTCTGAAGGTCAGCCTATTAAAATTTTGGATCCAAATATTATCATGACATGTGTCATAAAGGGACCAGGAGAAAAACAGAACAACATGGGTGCTTCCACGTCAGGGGGTCAGTCAGCTGCAATGGAAACGCAAAGACATATGCATCATCCTGTCCATGGAGCTGTAAGTGGACCTCATTCTAATGCTATGCGTGCTCAACACCTCGGAAGATAAACAAGGTTGGATTGATATATAAAAAAATGTAGCTTAATTATATATCATGGATCGCTTAACAAACGACAAGGTTACAAGATATTTAGACGAATTCAGTAGAGAACGAGGAGAGTTAATGAGAGAGCTAAAAGAAGCTGCAACAGTGGCAACTGAAAAACCAATTCGAGATAAATTGAACATAGTCCAAGCTATGGAAGATAAACTGCTTAAATTACGCACTGTTATAAGAAAAGAACAAGAAAAAATAATGTAATTTTTTTATGCAGACATTATATAAGTACATATAATGCCTCCGTTCATTTATAAAGGATTTGCGAAAGGAAGACATACTTTAGTAAATTTAGACGAAACTTGCCAACATGGTGGATCCGTAGGGATCCCGACAGGAAAAGGAATTGTCCCTATGGAAGTGAAAGAACTTCCCAAGGTTGCCAAGAATTTAAAATTATCTGGAGCATTGGGTCCAAAATTAGAAAAACTGAATGTTCAAAATAATGAAGGAAGAAAGAAGAAGCTTCGGGACAAATCTCCGATCAAGTTCAGTATCCACGACAAACCCCAAAAATGAGTTAGGCCGGATTTTTTTTCTCTAATCAGAATATATAGAAATGTCAGGCGATACCCT
>WLWF01000744.1_pt1 | contig 30394 bp, 47 predicted proteins | sample 6718331 | NCBI WGS metagenome assembly WLWF01 (sample SAMN12718692, study PRJNA515312) | sponge metagenome | isolation source: marine sponge | host: Mycale hentscheli | place: New Zealand: South Island, Marlborough, Capsize Point | collected 2003-05-01 | reverse complement strand
TTTATATAGATGGAGTTCAAAGAGGCAGCGGAACTGGAGGTTCTACAACAGATACAACTACAGCATCACTATATATTGGCCAAGACCCAATAAATACTAACAGCTATTTTTATGGTTTAATAGACGAGGTAGGAATCTGGAACACAGCTCTAACATCTACACAAGTACAAAGCATTTACAACGCAACAGACACTAATTTGACTAAAGACTTAACCACAGTATCAGGTTCAAACCTAATATACTGGAATAGAATGGGAGATTAATTATGAGTACACAGTTTACAAATAGACAATGGCGATTGCCTAACAATGAGAATAAAGACAAGCAGAGTAACTATTCTATGAACTTTGACGGGAGCGGTTATATAAATGCGGGTAGAATATTAAGTGCTGAAAACACAAGTACTCTTTCTGTTTCTTTTTGGTTAAAAATTCCTTCTACTGGTGCTAAAAGTTATTTAGGTTATTATAATAGCTCTAAGGGTTGGCTCTTAGAGGCAAATGCAACTGATTTATATTTTGCTATAGGAAACGGCAGCTATAAAGCTATGAAACTTTCTTATTCTGGAAACATATCTATAAACACTTGGTATCATATAACTATGGTATTTGACGGTGGTCAAACAAGCGATGCAGATAGATTAAAAGTTTACGTGGATGGATCTCCAAAAATTCTTACTCCTCATTCAACACCAATTCCATCTTTAATACCGTCTAATCCAAACGCAGTGTTAGTAATAGGTGGAATTATGCCAGCGAATATAAATGGAGCTAAAAGTATTGACGCTGTATCCATTTTCAACTACGCTCTTTCTGCAAGCCAAGTAACAACTCTTTATGGTTCAAGCTCTACTGGTATAGGAAACCCGATGAGTTTAAGTCCAAAACCTGTTGCTTACTATCCTTTAGGTGACCAAGATGCTTTTAACGGAGCTGATTATTTGACACCCAACGCTTCTCTGAAAGACTTTGTTTTTAATTTTTATTCTCCTAATATAATAGACACTGGTACTTCTTTAACAATTACAAGAGATTTAACGCTTTCAGGTTGGGTTAAATTTACATCAACAAGCTCAGGTGGTAGCACTGTTATTTCTAAACACATAACCGCTAACGGTCAACCCTATTATACTTATCGCTTGTATATTGAGAGCAATAAAGCTAAGTTTAGAATAGGAATAAGCACAGCAACTTTTATAACAGGAACTACAGATATAAATGATGGTAACTGGCATCACATACTTGGTACTTACGATGGTAGTAACATTAACCTATATGTTGATGGCGTTTCTGACGCTACCGCTGTTTCAGTTTCAGGAGATTTAAATACTAACGTTAGAAAAACAACAATAGGTGGTGTTATAAATGGAGATACAAACACCTTAATTTCAAACACTGTGTTTAACGGTGAACTTTCAAACGCTCAAGTATTTAACTCAGCACTACCAGCAACAGGTTCTAACTCAATAGAAACTCTTTACAATAATGGTTCTCCACTTACTTCAATGACAGGATTTACTTCTTTACAAGGTTGGTGGAAATTAGATGCTTCTGCTACTTATGATGGTACTAACTGGACTATCCCTGATGACAGTACAAACTCAAACACAGGCACAAGCTCAGGAATGACACAAGCTAATTTAGTACAAAGTGATTTAAGTTTTACAAGTGGTTACTCTCCTTATGCTTTAGATTTTGATGGTACAAATGATTATATAAGTATTCCTAATAGTACAGATTTTGATTTAGGAAGTTCTTTTACTATAAGTGGATGGTTTAATGTAACATCATACGTTTCTAATATGGGTTACATTAGCTTTGACAGTTCAACAAGAGGTTGGTTTTTATTTCATCAAGGAACAAATTTAGCATTATACGATGGCACAGCTGTTAGAACTTTAAGCTCAAATCTGCAACCAACTAACGAGTGGAATAGCTATATAATAACTCATGATGGAACAGATTTAATATTTTACTTAAACGGACAACAAAATAGTACGCAAGCTGTTTCAATTAATTTACAAACTAATGGAAATGATGGGCAGATAGGTAATCAACAATTTGCTACTGGAAGATTTTACAATGGCTCTATTTCGAATATTTCAATTTGGAACGCAGCTTTAACATCTTCTCAAGTAACAGAAATTTATAGTGAAGGTATTCCCCAAAATCTAAACAACCATAGTGCCTATTCAAACTTAGTAAGCTGGTGGCAGTTAGGGAGTAATAGTTCTTTTAATACTAACTGGACTGTATTAGATGAAAAGGGTAGCAACAATGGAACATCTTTAAATATGACTGAATCAGACATCGTAGACGGTGTTGGAAGTTATGCAAATGGTTTAAGCTCTGGCATGGGTGGAGATGAAGTTATTGGTGATGCTCCTTATAGTACATCAAATTCTCTATCGGTCAACATGGATGTAGAAGATAGAACAACAGACACGCCAAGTTAAATAATATTAAATAAATAAAAATGAACAATAGAACATACATAATTTGTAATTTATCAGACAGCAACCTTGTACTTTTTTCACAAGTAAATCAAAGCTCTGCGCAATCTGTTAGAAGAAATTTAGCTAATACTGAAATGGTTTTAAGTTACCAAGTTAAACCAAGTTTTATAACTGATGGAACTTTAACACCTTTAGGAGTATATACTCACGAAGAAATTTTAGTTATTTTAGCTGGCAGCGATTGGAGTGAACCAATGCCAGAATAATGAATTGCTTAAAAAGTATAAAGATGGATGACCACAGTATATTAATGGCTGTAACTGCTTTAATATCCGCAATAGGATTAAAAGAGATTTGGAGTATATTTAAACAAAAGATTGATATTAACGCAAAGAAAGAAGAAAGAAGCGACAGTATGTATGCTCAACAAGTTGCAGTTCTTAGTAATAAGATACAACAGCTTGAAACAAAGATCGAATTATTAATTGAAGAAAATATACAGTTGAGGGTTAAAGTTGTGAAGATGGAAGCACGTTTAATTACGAGTGCTAAGAAAAAAGTAAATAAAAGAAAAGATGAGAAAAGTAAATAAGATTGTAATACATTGTACTGCTACCAAAGAAGGGCAGAACGTAAGTCCAGCTACTATAAAGAAGTGGCATTTAAACAGAGGTTTTTCAGACATTGGTTATCACTATATCATAGGCACAGAGGGGAAAATAAATTCAGGTAGACCAGTATCTAAAATTGGTGCTCACGTACGCTCTGGAAATAGCGATAGCATTGGCCTTGCTTATGTTGGTGGTTTAGATCTTAACGGTAAAGCAAAAGACACAAGAACAGAAGCACAAAAAGCATCATTGATTAAAATACTTAAAGTTTTAAAAAACATTTATCCTAAAGCAAGTATTCATGGACATAGAGACTACTCACCTGATAAAGATGGCGATGGTGTAGAGGAACACGAATTTATGAAGCAATGTCCTTGTTTCTCGGCAGAGGAAGAATATTTAGATTTACAACCTAAGTCATTTAAACCAAAAACTAAAAAAGTAAAAGAAAAACTAAATGGAAAAAAACAATCAAACTAATTTAGAAGACTTAATTAAAAGAATGGAAAACGTGCCAGTTCCAGAAAGAACCTGTAATATAGATGACGAAACTTGTGAAAGTTGTAGCGGATGAAGAAACTGCAAGACACTAAAATAGGACAATTACTAAAAGAAAAAGCACCACAAGTTTTTGAGGTAGCTAAAAACCTTTTGCCAGACAAAGGCTTGTTAGGAGTTGTTAAAAATTTAGTTAGTCAATCAGATTTATCAAAAGAAGATAAAGAACAAATACACAAGCAGCTTGTAGAGTTTTACGAGTTAGAAGTACAAGACAGAGACAGTGCAAGAGATAGAGAGGTTAAAATGGCTGAAGCTGGTGCTAATGACTGGATGATGAATGTTACAGGCATTATCGGTTTAGCTTGTTTTGTTTTTATTATTTACTCGGTTGTGTATATTCCAGCAGTTTTAGAAAATGAATTGTTTATACATTTAATGGGTATGGTAGAAGGTGTTGTTATTGGAAATATCTTTGCTTTTTACTACGGAACAAGCTCCAAAAAGTAGTTTATAATTTTTTTTTATATATTTAACAAAAAAACTGTTAAATGAAATCACATAATAAAAGGTGGCGAGAAAAAGGCGCAAACCCAAAATACCGTTTAAATTCTGAAGAATCTGAAATTATAAACAATTATAGAAGGGCCAAAGAAGAATGCGAAAAAGAGGGTTTAGATCCTAAAACATTACATAGTGGTTGGATTAAAAATGAAAATGCGAGTTTATATTTCCAACAACCTAAAGCTCAAGAACAAGACTTTAAAAAGTTATCTGAAGAACTTGTAGAAGAATTAAAACAATATTCTCCTGAATATCCTAAAATTAAAAGACCTAAACAAATAGATGGTCATTTATTCTTTTGCTGCCCAAGCGATTTACATATTGGTAAATTATGCAAGAGCTTTGTTAGTGGCGAGGAGTATAACAGTCAAGTGGCAGTTATTAGAGCTTTAGAAGGTGTTAGAGGTTGTATTGAAAAAGCTAAAGGGTTTCACATAGATAAAGTTGTTTTCTTGCTTTCTGGAGATCTTTTGCACGTTGATAGTTTTAAAAACACAACCACAAATAATACACCACAAGATACAGATGGATTATGGAGCGACAACTTTATGTTAGCAAAACGATTAATGGTGGAGATCATAGAGCTATTAATGCAGTTGGCTGATGTTCATGTAATGTTTACTGCTGGTAATCACGATACTATATCAGGTTTTTTAATGGCTCAAATATTACAAACTCATTTTAGAAAGAGCAAAAACATTACTTGGGACATTAGTATGCAGATGCGTAAATATTACAAGTATCATAATGCTTTAATAGGTAGCACGCATGGAGATAAAATAAAATTAAATTTATTACCGATGCTTATGGCTGACGAATCTACTGATTGGAGCAATACAAAATACAGGTATATGTTTACTCAGCACGTTCATCATAAGGTAGGTAAAGACTTTATAGGTGTAAATATAGAAAGTTTACGAAGTCCAAGTGAGGCAGATGCTTGGCATCATAAAAGCGGTTACCAATCGAGTAATAATAAAGCAATAGAAAGTTTTATTTTTAGCAAGTTTAATGGTCAAGTAGCCAGAATTACGCATTTATTTTGAAATATTCAATAATATTGTTTTCTGCTTTCTTTTTAGAGATCGGTAGTACTATGTATATAAGCGCAGTTTCTGAAAAATCTTTGTATAGCACTATATTGTGGGCTTTTCTTGGCCCATTTATTGCTTTACCTTTCGCTGGATTTATAGCAGATGAAAAAACTTGGAAAGGGCGCTTTTATTTAGCTTTGTCAAGTTCATTAGGATACGCTTTTGGTGCGCTTGTTTCTATGTATTTCATAATAAAATAACATATTTCTTAAAAAAAAGATCTTAAAAGTTTTTTATTTATAATATATTATATTATATTTGAACTATCAAACTAATAAAAATGGATATATTTAATCAAAAAACACAAATCTTTACCGACTTAGAAGAACTAAGTCAATTAGCAAATAAAATAGATAAACAAAACGAAGAATTAATTAACTATATAAATAAAAAATAATTATGAAAATTACATTAACACAATCGCAATTCGTATATGAATTTAATAAAATCAGACCTAATCATTTTAGCAATCAAGGCTTAGAATGTTTATTTGATTTCTTTGAAGAACTTGACTACAATTCAGAAACAGAAACAGAATTTGATCCAATAGCAATTTGCTGCGAGTGGGCTGAGTATGATAGCATCGAGGAGTTCTGGGATGAGTATGACAAAGACGATTACGAAGACATTGAAGCAATACAAGATATGACACAAGTTATAGAGTTAAGTCATGGAGCATTTATAATATTACAATTTTAATTATGGAAGAAAAGAAACACATATATGTACACGAAACTAATACTATTTGGGCAGATCATGGAGAGCTTAATTTAGAATGCGAACAAGGAACTATTACCTTTAATATGCAATCATTATTTAATGACTTACCTATTTTTATGCAATATTGTATAAAAGATCAAGAAGAAAATAAAAAAGAAGTATTAAAACAAATAGAAATATTAACTAAAAAAATATGAGCTTTACAAACAAAAGTTTTTATGTACCCTCTGAAGATCTTGACGAGCTACATAAATTTCAAGAGAAATGCAAAAAGAATGGACATAGATCTTATTCGCAAGTATTAATTAACCTTATAAAAGAATATAACAGAAAATGATACATTATCCGCACCCTCACAATGAACAGCACCATAATGACAATATAGCTCATTGGTGGGCTTATGAGACTAATAAGTATTTACAAGACAGATTACGCAACTTAGTTATAAGAGCTAACTGGAATAAAATAGTTGTTGAAAATGCAAGTTTATCAGATAATGATTTAGAAATACATCAGCATAGATTTGAAGGCTTTATTTCTCAATTAGAAAATATTGAAAAACAATTGAAGATAATTGGATTGCAATACAATGAACAAAGAATAAATAAATTAAAAATTATATTTACAAAAATCAAAAATTATGACAGTAAGACAAATATTTAAATCATTTAAGAAAAGGCAAATACCTTATTCGATAATAGCGCAAAAAATGAATACTCCTTTAGCTTCTTATGGAGAAATAAAATTGGAAGAAAAAGATCTACAATATTATTTTATAGTCTGTAAGGATTCATTAATGGTAAAAGATAACGACACAGGTTATGAGTTAGGATTTAGATACAATAAATACAATCAAAATAATAACATACTTGAAAAGAAATTATCTAAACAAATGTTAGATCACTTTAAAGAAAACATAAATGACTTTAATTTAGTTCTGGATAATGAAGTAGGTAAAGCATATGAACCGAAAAATATTATCTCATTTAAAAAATATTATAAAAACCTATACAATTAATTATTATATTTATAAAACAAACAAAAACATAAATTATGAAAATCAAACAAATAGCAGAAAAATATAAATTATCAAAAGATGACTTTTGGGAATTAAAAAGAGGTACAAGATCTTTGTGGATTATTACACATGATGCTTGTGAAAAGATAGCAGCGCAAGAAAACATACAGTTTGGCGCACCTACAATATATAGAGACAGCAATCAAGATGTAGCTATTGTTGGAGATGCAAAACGAGGCAATAAGATTATCTGGTCAACTGGTGAAGCAAGCCCTAAGAACTGCAAGGCGCCTTACCCTTTTGCAATGGCAGAAAAAAGACTCAAGGATCGACTCGTTTTAAAATTAATAAATGCGTATGAATATGGCATTTACAGTAATTCTGAATCTGATAGCTTTAACAAGAAATGATAGAAACTAATATTTTAGAGGTAACGCAAGTGGTCTTGCTTTGCCTCGCATTAGGGTTTTTAATCGGAACTCATTTAAATAAAAAATAAATTATGAATCAATTTAAAATAAGATGTTCAGCTATTAATAGCATTATGGCTAAACCTAAAAAAGATAGGTTGGTTTCTGCTGGAGCTGAGACATACTGCAAAAAATGGTATACTGAGCAAGTCTACGAAAGAAAGGAACAAGTCTACAGTAAGTATATGGAAAAAGGAAATGAAACAGAAAATGAATCTATTGACTTTATATCAAATTATTTACAGCTTGGATCTTTAATTAAAAACGATGAATATTTTAGTAATGATTTTATGACTGGTACTCCAGATGTTATAACTGACAATGAGATCATTGAAATTAAAAACAGTTGGAATTGTTTTACTTTTCCTTTATTGGAAACAGAAATACCAAACAAAGGTTATTACTATCAAGCTCAAGGATATATGCATTTAACTGGTTTAAAAAAAGCTAAGTTAATTTATACGCTTATGAATACACCAGAGCATTTAATTGAGAAAGAATACAACCCTTTTAAATCTGATGAAAATTACGAAGATTTTAGAGAGAAATATTTATTTAGTAATATAGAACATCAATATAGAATAAAAACGTTTGACATAAGCTACAATGAAGAAGTAATAGAAAATATTATTGATAGAGTCGATGCTTGTAGAGAATACATACAAACAATTAAAATATAAATTATGATAGAATTTACACAATACCATAAAGACAACCCGCATATCTGGGATGCTTTTAAAAAAGTATCTATAGAAGCAAAAAGCAAAGGCTTTGATAGATTCTCAGCAAATGGGATATTTGAAATAATACGTTGGAACACTACTTTAGAAACAAGAGATAAGTACAAGGTAAATAATAATTACAGGCCAGATTATGCTCGTAAAATGATGAAAGACTATCCTGAGTTTGATGGTTTTTTTAGAGTAAGAACTTTAAAAGCATATAGAAAATAATTATGAAAAAACTTGCAATAATAGGTGGATTGAGTTTAATGACTGCTGGAACTACCAGTATAGTCTGGCACAAACAAAACTTAAATTTAAATCCTAATACATTTGCAATAGCTACAGGGGGGTTCTTTGTGGCTGTAGGAATAACCTACAAATTTTAAATTATAAATAAATAAATAATGGAAAAACAAAAAACAATATATTGTGGAGGCGGTAAAAAAATGGGTGCTGACTGGTTAAAAGTAACAGTTCATTTAGATAAAGCCAAAGAACACTTTTTTGAATATAAAGGTAATACATACCTTAAATTAAATATTAATATTAAAGATCAACCTGACCAATATGACAAGGATGTTTCTTTAAGCGTTGATACTTACCAACCAGAAGAACAAAAGGAAACAAAGCAAGAGGCAGAAGCCAAAGCAGATCTTCCGTTTTAAATTAATCAAGGGGTGTAACAACCCCTTTTTTAAACCTTATATTTGAAGAAAGATAAATTAAATATCGGAAAAAATGAACCGTATTATAAAGATGAAATGGATTACGGAACTTTAAATATTAATTATAAATTTAACGAATTAAACTATAAAGAAATCATAGCATACAAAAATTACGAATCAAAACACAAAGCATATTATGAAAGAATTCCCATACATAAAATTTAATGTTAATCAATGGCTAACAGGAACTATTGCGTTTCAAAGGTTAGACGTTCAAGGAGCATACATGAAGGTCTGCTGCTATTATTGGTCCAAAGGATGCGACTTACCAAGAGACCATTTTAAAGCTATCGTACCAGAATATTATAACACATTACTAAAAACAAACTTAATAAAAGTTGTAGAAGGTAAAATTATAATTGAATGGTTAGACGATATGTACAAAGACAATTTAAAAAGATCTAAAATAAATGCAGCTAACGGAAGAAAAGGCGGACTAAAAAAAGCGTTCGCTAAAGATTCGCTTAGCATAAAGAAAAGAGAAGAAAAGAAAATAAAAGATCCTTACTTAGATTTACAACCAGAAGTTTTAGAAAAATTAAAAAACTTAAAGAATGCTTAGCAGTAATAAGGATTCTTTAAAGTATTTATTTGACTACAAGGATGGTAAAATAAAGAAAGGTTTAGGGATAGGCTGTTTATTAGATGAAAACTTTGTATACAAACAAGGTGAGTTTAATATGTTTTTAGGATTAGATAATGTCGGCAAGACAAATTGGATAGTTTGGTACTTAACAGCACTAAGTAAATTACATGGCAAGAAGTGGTGCGTTTGGTCTGGAGAAAATAAAGCTGGTCAAATTAAAAGAGATATAATACAATTTTGGTCTGGAGAAAGTTTAAAGGAATTAAACAAGAGCGAAATAGAAAACTATCATAATATAATAAATGAATATTTTATTTTTATAGACAATAGAAGACTATACGATCATAAAGACTTACTAAAGATATTTAAAGAAACGGAATGCGATGGTGGTTTTATAGATCCTTTTACTGGATTGAATCATAATAGAAAAGTATCGCAGTTTGATAGAAATTACCAGATTTGTAATGATGTAAGAGAATTTTGCAACAGAACAAAGAAGTCAATATTTATTTCTATACATCCACAAACAGAAGCAGCAAGAAGGGTATTCCCACCAGATCACGATTTGGCTGGCAATATACAGCCCCCAAGAAAAGCAGACTGTGAAGGTGGTCAAGTTTTTCCGAATAGGGTAGATAACTTTATTTGCTTACATAGATTAATTTATAATGAAGCACTTTGGATGCAAACAGAAGTCCATGTATATAAAATAAAGGACAAAGAGACTGGCGGTTGTCCTACTATGCTTGGTAAACCATTAAGATTTGATTATAATAATGGATTAGGTTTCACAATAGGAGGTAATAATATTTTAAAATAAAAACAATGAGATACAAATACGAAGACATAAAAAAGTTTATGGAGTTTAAAACATGGACTAATAAAGATAAAATAAAAACTCTTTTAGAAATAGACTGTTCGCTTTATGCGCATTTAGGAACAGATTCTACTAAAGCAGAGAAAGAAGAAGTAAAAAGAAAAAGCATAGAAATATACAGAACTATTAAAAAGATAGACAAAGAGCTTGGAGATGAATTTTTATTAACGATGAACTTAAAACAATGAATGATTTAGATTTTATACATAGCAAGAATAAATTAGAAATATTAATTCTAAAGATCGAAAATAAATACAATAAGGTAAATATACCAGACGAAGCTAAAAGCTCCTTAGATACCTTGTATCACACCTTAAATCTCATATTAAAGCAAGAAAATTACATTCAAACTTTGAAAAGTGAAATAATTTCCATAAAATTACAAAATATTGAAGCTTACAAGGAAACTTCAAGGCTAAAAAATAAAGTTAAAAAGATATTATGAAGGATTTATTATTAATTACAATTGTATCACATTTAATTAGTTTTGTTGCTGGTGCAGTAGTTACATATTTTTTTTATAATGAGTAAAAAAAGAACTTTAAATGAATACAGACAGACAAAGGACTCGTATTATATTAATCATGATACTCCTGTTGAGTATAGCATTAATTTATTGTGTAGGATATATCCTAATGATTCTGAACTTGGAGCAATAATTAGAAAACATTTTCAAAAACTATGAGTTTAAATGCAAATCAAAAGGGTAAAAGGTTCGAGCTAAAAATCGCGAAAGATCTTGCAAAGAAGTTTGACACCAATATAAGAAGAACACCAAACAGCGGAGGCTTAAGCATTAAAGGTGATATAATGACAACGTCTGGTATATTAAGCGAGTATAGTTGGGAGTGTAAGAACCAAGAGAAACTTAACATTTGGAAAGCATTAGAGCAAAGCAAAGGAGATGCAAGAGGTACACTAAAAACTCCTATTGTTGTATTTACTAAAAACTTTGAAGATGATTACATTGCGTTAAAGTATGATGACTTTGTAAATATATTACTTGAGTTAGATGAATTCAGAAGTAGATAACATACTACAAATATTAGTAAGAGACGAAGCTATTTGGTTAAACATGGCTGAGGAGATCAGCAGCAACAGTAAAGTCCCTGCTAAAGATTTATTACATGACTTTTATATTGCTTTACATAGTAAAATTTATAACGGTAAAGTAAAAATTAACGATATTCTATATAACGATTCTTTAAATAAAGCGTTTATATATAAAATGATGCACAATATTTTTATTGATACAATAAGAGTTGACAAAGATATACTAATAGAAAAAGATTTAAAAAACATAATAGAAGCTGACAACGATAGCTATGTAGATATAGAAAAAATGGTTGACGATATAGTAAATGAGTTTTACTGGTTTGATAGAAAGCTATTTAATTTATACAGAAAGAAATTCCACAGTATTAGAAAACTATCTGCAGCAACAAATATATCTCACGTAGTAGTATGGAGAACAATAAACAATTGTATTAAAGAAATAAAAAAAAAGATTAATGAAGACTGAATACTTAATTAAGAAAATTGGTAATGAAGTTATTGACTTGTTATTAAAAAAGAATGCAGCCTACGGAGATACTGCAAACAATCCATCTAATATATTTAGCAAGTTAGATTCTACTGAAGCAATCAAAGTTAGAATAGATGACAAATTAGCAAGAATAAAAAACAAAGGATTAAACGACAAGACAGAAGACACGCTTAGTGATTTAATTGGTTACTTAGTATTATTAAAAATAGCATATATTAAAAATGAAAAGTAAAGGTTTAGGCGATAGCATAGAAAAGGTTACAAAGGCAACAGGAATAAAGAAAGCTACTGACTGGATATTTGACAAGTTAGGTAAGGACTGCGGATGCGATGCAAGAAAAGAAAAGCTAAATAAAATGTTTCCTTACAAAGACCCTGAATGTTTAACCGAAGAGGAGTATATATATTTAAAAGGATTCTTTAGCGTTAATAAAAACGTAGTTAACAGTCCAGAACAAAAAGAACTATTAAAGATTCATAATAGAGTATTTAAAACAAATCGTAAAACATCCAGCTGCGGATCATGTGTTAAAGGTTTAGTTGATACGATGAAAAGATTATATAACGAATATGAATATGACCGAGAAAATAAAAGCAATTGAAAGAAAGCTATTAAAATTTTTTAAAGATGAAAACACAGAAAGTAAAACTAAGCGAAATAAAAAGAAACCCAGACAATCCAAGACTGATAAAGGATAATAAATACAAGAAGTTAGTAACATCTATTATTGAATTTCCTGAGATGCTGGAGATTAGACCAATAGTTGTTAATGATGATATGGTTGTACTTGGTGGTAATATGCGTTTAAAGGCTTGCCAAGAAGCTAAACTTAGAGAAGTACCAATTATTAAAGCAAGTAAATTAACAGCGGAACAACAGCGGGAATTTATTGTAAAAGACAATGTTGGTTTTGGTGAATGGGATTGGGATATGGTTGCAAATGAATGGGATGCAGAAAAGGTGCAAGAATGGGGTTTAGATTTACCATTTACTGAAGAAGATATTATTGAAATGAACAACCCTTATAATGATGAAACAGAAAATAAATTTGCTACTGAATTAGATAGTGAAAGCAATTATATTGTTTTAAAATTTGATAAAGATATTGATTGGATTCAAGCAAAAACATTATTTGGTTTACAGACAGAAACAGCGAGAAGAGCTAATGGCAAAGAGTGGAGCAAGGGTGTTGGTAGAGTTTTAAATGGTAGTCAAGCAATTAAAAAAATACAAAATGAAAATTAAATATTTTGCACCATCTTATAAAAGACCAGAAAAAAGTATAACACAAAAAAAATACCCTTTTATTAAGTTAGTAGTTAAAGAAAGTGAAGCAAAAGAATATATAAAAAATGGAAATGAAATTATAGTTTGTCCAGATTCAGAACAAGGAAATGTTTGCAGAGTAAGAAATTGGATATTAAATAATTTATATGACGATGCAGATTGTATTATAATTATTGACGATGATTGTAGTGGAGTTGGTAGGTGGGAAAACCAAGAAAAAAAAATATTCAACAATAATCAATTAAAAGAATTTTGCGAATCTAAAACTATTTTATGCAATGAGTTTGGTTTTAAAATGTGGGGTTTAAATTGTGTAACAGATAAAGGTGCTTATAGAGAATATACTCCCTATGGAACATTGCAATTTATTGGAGCCCCTTTTTCTGGGCATTTGAAAAATAGCACAATAAGATTTGACGAAGCATTACCATTAAAAGAAGATTATGATATAACTTTGCAACATATTAAAAAATATGGTGGATGCTTAAGAGTTAACTATGCTCATTATATGGTTAAACAATCAGAACAAGAAGGAGGTTGTGCAGCTTATAGAAATTTAGATTTTGAAAAAAGTCAATTTTTTGATTTACAAAAAAAATGGGGAAAAGATATAATTAAAAGAGATAAAACAAGTAAAAAAAGTTTTGACTATAATCCAATATTAAAAGTACCAATAAAAGGAATGTAAAATGGCAAAAGAAGATAACATAAAAAAACACGAATTTAAAAAAGGTCAATCAGGAAACCCAAAAGGCAGGCCAAAAGGATCTAAGAACAGAAGTACAATTGCTCGAAGATGGTTAGAAGCTACAAGAAAAGGAAAGAATCCTTTAACTGGTGAAGATGAAATTTTAACACAAGAAGATATTATCACATTAGCTTTAATACGTAAAGCAATGGAAGGCGATGTAGCAGCTTATAAAGCGTTATTAGATTCAGGTTATGGAACAGCAAAAGATACTGTTGATATTAATACAAACAATGCTGGTTTTGACTTTGACGAAATGATGAAGAAGTTGAGCAATAATGCTAAATCCTAAATTTAATATATTTCCTAATAATACAAGATACTATTTATTAACTGGTGGTCGAGGTTCTGGGAAATCATTTGCAGTTGCTTTAAATACTCTCGTACTTTCTTTTGATAATAAATGTCAGCATAAGATCTTATTTACAAGGTACACTTTAAGGTCTGCTTCTATTTCTATTATACCAGAGTTTAAAGAAAAGATTGAGTTAATGGAGTGGGAGAGTTTATTTCATATAACTAACAATGAAATAACTAATCTTGAAACTGGTAGCAAGATTTTATTTAGAGGTATTAAAACAAGTTCAGGAGATCAGACAGCTAACCTTAAGTCATTACAAGGCATAACCACTTGGATTATTGACGAAGCCGAAGAAATGGTTGACGAAGATGTATTTGACAAGATAGACTTTTCAGTAAGACAGAAAGGAGCAAAGAACAGAGTTGTAATGGTAATGAATCCATCTACTAAAGAACATTGGATCTATCAAAGATTTTATGAGAATGCTGGAGTGCAAGCTGGTTACTCTGGAATAAAAGGAGAAACAAGCTACTGTCATTCTACTTACTTGGATAATATAGAACACCTTTCAGAAAGTTATATTAATAGAATTAAGGAAATGAAAGAGCGTAGACCTCAACGCTATAAACATACTATTGAGGGTGCTTGGTTAGAAAAAGCTGAGGGAGTTATATTTAGCAACTGGAGTTTAGGAGAATTTAAAGAAATAGGAAAACCAGTATTTGGTCAAGATTATGGATTTAGCAACGATCCTTCAACGCTCGTTAAAACGAGCATAGACAAGGAGAATAAAATAATATATGTTAAATTATGTTTTTATAAAACACAGCTAACCACAAGCGCACTCTCTCTGTTAAATAAAGAATTTGCACAAAATAATTTAATAGTAGGAGACTCAGCAGAACCAAGATTAATAACAGAGCTAAGCAGAACCTGTACAGTTGTGCCAGCTATTAAAGGGCAAGGCAGTGTTACTTATGGGATTAGTTTATTACAGGATTATGATTTAATTATTGATCCAGATAGTACGGATCTAATAAAGGAGCTTAACAACTATGTATGGTTAGAAAAGAAAAGCCAGACTCCTTGCGATAATTGGAATCATGCTATTGATGCTTTACGATATGCAGTTAGCTATCAATTACAAAACCCAAATCAAGGTGAGTATCATTTTTATTAATTAAATATTTTTATTATATTTGACAAAGGTATTGGCTTGGGTGCCATTATTCATTACGTTAATTTTTATTAAAAAGGGTATTCGGCAAAAGAGCGTTACCCTTTTTTTTGTTCTTACTTTTAGCGTTCGCTATAATTTCGCTAAGCATATAGATAAGATAAGAGAAGAAAAGAAAAGAACATTATATATCAAACATGTCGATTTTTTTTTTAGCTTCGTATATAACGATTAGCTAATTTAAACGTTTATATATAAATGAAACTTACAATTAACATACCTGAACAATTAAGTGAGGTTACTTTAAAGCAGTACCAAAAGTGGTTAAAGATTGCTGAAGGTAAAGAGCTGGATTCATTCCTACAACAGAAGATGATCGAAATCTTTTGTAATATACCACTAAAGAATGTTCTACAAATAAAAGCAAGCGACATTAATAATATTACTGAAGAACTTACAAAGTTGTTTACTAATACACCTAAGTTTATAGATAGATTCGAAATGAATGGTAAAGAATTTGGATTTATACCTAAACTCGATGACATCAGCTTTGGTGAATATGTTGACTTAGATACCTACCTTGCTGACTGGGAGTCCATGCATAAAGCAATGGGTGTTTTATTTAGACCAATAACATTCAAAAAGAAAAAGCAATACTTAATAGAAGATTACGACAGTGCTGACAAGTACGACATGACAGAAATCACTTTAGATGTTGCATTTGGTGCGCTTGTTTTTTTTTGGAATTTAAAGAGCGAATTACTGAAAATTACCCTGAACTATTTAGCAACTCAGGAGGAGGTCGAGCTTCCTCAGCAAATGCGGGATTCGCTGCAAAATGGGGCTGGTATCAATCTATCTACGGACTTACTAACGGGAACATTCTTAAATACGATAGTATCACAAAATCAAAACTCCACACCTGTTTAATGCACTTAGCATTTGAGAAGGACAAATATGAATTAGAGCAACAACTATTAAAAAACAAATAATGACAAAAGACGATATATTAGAAGAACTGACAGAACGTAATTTATTAATCGAGAATGAACATATAATCCTTGTAGATGGATTTGAAGAAGCATTTTTAGGAGTAACAGCAACTAATCCAGTTAAAGCAGTTTATGGTTATTGGATTTGCTTAGACTTATTAATACAAAGAGATGGCGTTGACTTTGACGAAGCTATTGACAACCTTAACGAATTTATTCAACAAGACTTAGGAGAACACACACCAACTTATATAAAATTAGTATGAACAGTTTTTACAACATAATAGACAAGATTAAAGAAGTAGTTGTAGCAGAACCATTTAATAATGAAATAACATTTGGTGATATTGCTGACATTGATTTAAAGAAACAAAGCTTATTTCCATTAGCTCATGTTATGGTTAACAGCAGTACAATAAACAACAACTACGTAACTTTTAACATTACTATTTTCTTCATGGATTTAGTAGATATTAGCAACGAGCAAGTAGCTGATTTATATAGAGGTAATGACAACAGGCAAGATATATTAAACACTCAATTAGCATTGGCAACAAGAGTCATGCGAGTATTACAAAAGAGTGATTTATATAAAGATAAATTTGAGATAATCAATCCAGCTACTTGTGAACCGTTTACAGAAAGGTTTGATAATATGCTTGCTGGTTGGGCCGTTACTTTTGATTGTGGTACTAAAGATGAAATGACCTACTGCTAATGAGTAAATTTAAACAAGCATTAGAAAAATACGCTAAGTATGTTGTTCAGCAGTCAAGAAGTAATTTGACTAAAAAGAAAAACAACGCTTCTAAGGCCTTATATAATAGTTTAGCTTATACAATTAAAGGTGACAAGGTTTCTTTTGTTAGCGAGGATTATGGACAGTTTATTGACAAAGGTGTTAAAGGTGCAAAGTCTACATATCCAGAAAGCTCTGCAAGTCCATTTAAATACACTACTAAACAACCGCCAAGCTCTGCTTTTGATAAATGGAGTGTTAGAAAAGGAATAGCACCAAGAGACAAGCAAGGCAGGTTTGTAAGTAGGCAATCACTTAACTTTTTAATAGCAAGAAGTATTTACAAAAAAGGAATTAAAGCAACATTATTTTTTACTAAACCTTTTGAAAGGGGTTTAGATTTATACGGAGATGAAATTGTTGCTGGTTATATAGAAGATAATTTAGATATAAAATGAGTACAATAATTAGAACAAGAAGTCCTTTCTTTATAAGGACCCCACAAGAAACTGATAGTGAATTAAGTTACTTTCAAATTAATATAACTGTATTTGGTGGTTTAAGTAGTTCAACAGAACAATGCGACGATTTATATGCATCTTACTCACTACAAAAAAAACCACTTGGTAGTGAAGACTCTATTAGTGTAGATATAAGCGAAATAGTAAACGATCATATAGTCCAAGTGTTTACTGGTGTTTATTCTGCCTCATCGTACAAACAATCTATTTGGGTAACTGTTGCAACATCTCCAAGAAAAGCAGATGGCACTTTAGTAGATGATGCTACAATAACTTCTAACACTTATTTAGCGCAAGAGGGTTACAATCATTTTAAAGATGGTGCTAACTATACAACTGAGCCTGTTGTCATGCTTAGTGGTACACACTTTGAATATCATGAAGGAAGTAGAATAACAATCCCTGTAAACGTTGAACAAGCTACATCACTACAATGGAAAAGAGGAGCAGCAGTAATTCAAACAGATTCAGTTACTGACAATGGTAACCAAAATCAAAAGATTAGGTATGTTCAATATACTAATACATCAGCAGTTGAAGTTGACAGCGTGGTAGTCTATTATGGTGACGATCTTTCTATAACATTAACTTTAAAAAGAATTTCAGAGTGTAAATATCCTGTAAATAAATTATCTTTTGTTAATAGATGGGGAGCAACACAAGATTTATTTTTCTTTAAAAAATCAACTGATAGTTTAGACTCAAGAAGCGAAAACTTTAATTCAAGTATATTTAAAGCAAGGAGTGTTCATTTAGAGCCGCCAGAAGAAGGTCCAGACTGTCAAGAAACAATTACTTATAATACCTATTCAACAACAGCACACGCAAAGAAAACTTTTAATTCTAATGCGACTGAAAGCGTTTCTTTAAATACTGGTTTTGTTAGCGAGTTAACTAATGTATATTTTGAAGAGTTAATGGTTAGTGAATACATTTGGCTAACTGATTCGACTGACACAATCTATCCTGTTAATTTAAAAGACAGTTCATTTACTTATAAGACTGGTTTAAATGATAGGTTAATAAATTATACAATGAATTTTGAAAAGTCATTTAGCTTAGTAAATAATATTAGATAATGCAAAAAGTAGTTCTATACATACAACCACAGCAAACAAGAGTTTCAACAACAGAAGAAGATTTTGTTAGGCTTGACTTAATGGAGGAAGATCTTATTTCTTTAACTCAAGTTATTCAAGATGTAAAGGACATTGAAAAATTATTTACTGATTATAGTAGGACTTTTAATTTACCAGCAAGTAAAACAAATAATAAGATTTTTAAACATTGGTACAACCCAGATATACAAGGTTTTAACAATCAACTATTTAGCGCATCAAAAATAGAGCTTAATCACTTTGAGTTTAAGACTGGCACAATACAATTGAATGAGGTTGTAATGAAACATGGAAAACCATCTATGTATAAGGTTACTTTCTTTGGCGATACAATAGATTTTAAAAATGCTATTAATGAAGATTTAATTAGCGACTTATCATGGTTAAATAACTTTAATCATTTATTAAATACAACTAATGTTAAAAACGGCTTAGAGAATGGAATTAATTTTACTATTGACTCTGTCACTTATAACGATGCTGTAATTTATCCTTTAATAGCTCACTCACAAAGTTATATATATAACTTAAACTCAGACCATCAAAACCCTGTAAACATTTCAACTCATAGCTCAGACCAGAAGAAAAGAGGAGTATTACCAGAAGATTTAAAACCAGCTATAAAAGTAAATCACATTATTCAAGCAATACAAAATCAATACAATATAAAATTTAAAACAGGTGAATTTTTAGACTCAGCAGTTTTTGATGATATGTATATGTGGCTGCATAGAGAAAAAGGCGCGCTTAAGTTAGATAAAAGTTGGACAGGTAACAATGATGCTTACACTTGCTCAGGTACTAACTGCACTGCAATGACCGATCCTAATTATGCAAGTAATAATTTAATACGAGGTTATTTTGATTTAACTACTGGTATATTCAATTTTAAATCTGATTTAACATTTGATTCTGAGAATACTGTTTACAGCGTAACAATAACGCCAACAACTCCTTACGCTGGTGTTTTTTATGATTTAGAAATAGTTAGGCTTAACAACATGGAAGTCTTTGCAAAGACAGAAAGAAATCTTGGAACTAATTCTCTTTCAATTACTATGTTTACAGACCCGAATAGTCCTAATTCATCAACTGGAGATAGATTAAACAGAGTTGATTTATTTAATTTTAACAGCTTTGAGGGTAATCAATTTGCAGCAAGAGTTGTTTCAGAAGAAGACATTTATTTTACAGTACAATATACAATAAACAGAACTTACACAAATACTTCACCATCAGGAGTAGTAACAACAGAAACTTTAAACGGAACTTTTAATGCTAATCAAACACTAAGAGCAGACGAAAGGTTTGTTATTATTACTGAGCAAGTTCCAAAACTTAAAATAAAAGACTTTTTAAATGGCTTGTTTAGACAATATAACTTAACTGCTTATTTAGATTACAATGGTGAGATAGTTGTTGAAACATTAGACAGTTACTATGCTGCTGGTGAAACTCACAACATTACTGAGTTTGTAGAAACTGACCGCCATAGAATTGGTGAGACAATTCCATTTAGTGAAGTTTACTTTGAATATTCAGAACCTAAAAGCATTTTAGCGCAACAGTTTCAACTACTTAATAATCAAAAATATGGTGAGTTAAATTACATTGCTAACGTAAGTAAGAAAAATACATATCGTATTAGATTACCTTTTGAGAGCATGATTTATGAAAGGCTTTTTGATCAAGGAAACGGAGCTTCAACAAGTATACAAATAGGAACATTTTTAAATCAAGATTTGAAACCAGACTTAGGCAAGCCATTAATGTTTTATGGAATACATCAAGACTCTGAAGAAAGCACTGGCATTAACTTTGTAGATGCTACAAGGGAAAATTTGTCTACTGGTGGACACGCTAACTACACTTTAAATAACTACTGGATTCCAAGTGCTTACAATGAGTTAGGCACATCATCAACACCGCCAGCATACAATTTAAACTTTGGTAGCGAAATAAACACTTATACTCTTACAGATTATTCTGGAATTAATAACAGTTTATTTCAACTTTATTATGAAAACTATATTACAAGAGTATTTAACACAAGAACAAGAATATTTAAGTTCTCTGCTATACTGCCGTTAAAAGTATTATTGAATTTAACCTTAAATGATTTAATAGTAATTGGCACAAGAGCATATACTATTAATAAAATGACTACAAAACTACAGTCAGGTAAAACAGACTTAGAATTATTAAACGAACCATCATGAAGACAATATTAGAAGGATTGGAATTTTGTAAAGAGAATAAACTTTACGATAAACACATTAGAATAGCTTTAGGCCTTAATAAAGTGCCAACAACATTTAAAGAAGCGTTTAACCAAATAAGATTAAAGTAATGTTAGAAAAAACAATAGTATTAAATGCTGATACAAAAGAAGCTGAAAAAAATGTAGATTCTTTTAATGAAGGTTTAAAGGAAACTGATAAAAGCACAAAAAAACTAAATAAAGATTTAAAAGATACTAAAGGCGACCTGTCTGGAGTTAAAAGCATGGCAGACAAAGCCACAGGCGGTTTAATTAGTGGGTTTACTGGTTCATTGACAGCTATTAAAAGTGTTGTAAAAGGTTTTAAGACTTTAAAATTTGCAATTATCTCAACAGGTATTGGTGCGCTTGTTGTTGTTGTTTCTTCTTTAATGGCTGCCTTTACATCAAGTGAAGAGGGAGCTAATAAGTTTAGTAAAATACTTGGTATTATTGGAACTTTCACAGATAATTTAATTGATAGGCTTGCAGACTTAGGCGAGTTTTTAATTTCAGCTTTTGAGAATCCACAAAAAGCAGTAAAAGATTTTGCAAAATTAATTAAAGATAATATAGTTAACAGGTTTGAAGGTTTAGTTGAATTAATACCTCAAGTTGGCAAAGCTATAAGTTTACTTTTTAAAGGTGAGTTTAAAGAAGCTGGAAAGGTTGCTGCTAATGCTGTTGGTAAAGTTGCTCTTGGTGTTGAAGATGTAACAGGCAAAATAAATGAAGCTGGATTGGCAATGAAGAAATTCATTGAGGAAGATATTGAAGAGTCTAAAAAAGCTGCTAAGGTTGCTGACGATAGAGCAAAAGCATTAAAACTTGAGCGTGAGTTATTGGTAGAGCGTTCGGTGCTTGAAAATAAAATTGCTCAATTAAGGTTAAAATCAAGACAAGAAGAACAATTTAGTGCAGCAGAAAGAAAACAAGCATTACTGGATGCGCAAAAACTTGAAGAAGGTTTGCTTGCAAAAGAAACAGAAGTTTTAGTTTTAAGAAGAGATGCACAAGAGGAGGAAAATAAATTTTCAAGAAGCAATATAGAAGCACTTGACAAATTAGCACAAGCGGAAGCTGCAGTAAATAGACAATCAGCTATAAGATTAAACCAACAAAGAACAACACAAAGAGAATTAAATACTTTAAATAAACAAATACAAGCAGAGGAGAAAAAAAGAGCAACAGAAAAACAAAAAATAATAGATGATCAGCAAAAAGCAACTCAAGCTGCTATTAATCTTGAAGCTGAAAGACTAAGATTATTAAGCGATTCTGAAGCTAATTTATTAATAGAACAGAAAAAGTTTAATGCTAAGAGTATAGAAAACGAATTAGATCGTTTAAAAGAATTACAATCAATTGACAAGCTCGAAGAAAAAATACAGTTAGATAGATTACAAAAAACAATTGACTTAGCTAAAAAAGGAACAAAAGAAAGAACTACTGCTATAATAAATTTCAATAAGACTAAACAAAAGTTTGAACAACAAGAAATAACAAGAGCAAAAGAAATAGAAGCAGTTAAATCAAAACTACAAGACGAAGAGTTAGCAAAAGAAAAGCAGCAACAAGATTTATTAAATCAATTAAAAAACGATGCGCAACAACAAGAAATAGCAAAACTTATTGAGCAGTATGACGCAAAGTTTCAATTAGCTTTAGGAAACATTGAACTTGAAAAAGCACTTGAAGAACAAAAGCAAATAGACTTAAAAGCTATTAGAGAAAAATACGATGCTATTGCAGAAGAGAAACTTAATCAAGACGTACAACTAAGGCACCAAGCTATAGTTGATGAGTTACAATTGACGGTTGACACTTTAAATCAAGCTGGCGAAGTTATTGCTGGTTTTGCTCAAATGAACCAAGAGAAGTTTGAAGCCTTAAACGCTGGCGTAATAGAGCAGCAACAAGCATTAGGCGAAGCAATACTTGCAAATGATAAATTAACCAATTATCAAAAAGAACAACAACTCAAACAATTAAACGCAGTAAAAGAAGCTGAATTTAATGCAAATAATAAAAGAGCAGAAAAAGCATTTAACGTACAAAAAAAGGTGTCAATTGCCACAGCATTAGCAATGACTTTTTTAAGTGCTGTACAAGCGTTTCAGTCACAATTTGTTGTTGGAGACATTACTTCACTACCAAGAGCAATTATAGCTGGATCAATTGCAGCTGCTTCAGGTTTATTAAATGTTGCTCAAATTAAGAAACAAAAGTTTGAAGCACCGACATTTACTCCTGTAACATTGCCTTCAGCTTCTTCTATATCTGGTAGTGGCGGAGGTGGTGGAGGTAGCGGCGGAGCTGGAACATCACCAAGTCAAGCGCCACAATTTAACGTTGTTGGTCAGTCTGGATTTAACCAAGTGGCTGGAGCATTAGGACAACAAGGACCAGTACAAGCGTTTGTGGTTTCTGGAGATGTAACTACTGCGCAAGAATTACAAAATAATACAATTACACAAGCAACATTTTAAAATAAATACAATGGACATAATAGAATTAATATTAGACGAAGATAGTGAAGGGTTAACTGGAATCGAAGCAGTTAGCATTGTCGAGCTACCAGCGATAGAATCTGACTTTGTAGCACTATCAGAACAGGAAATTAAATTGGCTAAGGTAGATGGCGAGAAGCGTTTATTAATGGGAGCAGCTTTAATTCCTAACAAGCCAATCTTTAGAAAGAACGGAGACAACACTTTCTACGTTTACTTTTCTGAGAAAACAGTAAGGAGAGCAAGCGAATTGTTTTTTCAAAACAGTATGCAGAACAACGCAACTTTAGAACACGAAATGGAGATTAACAACTTAACTGTTGTTGAATCGTGGATTGTAGAAGATACTGAAATGGATAAGACTAACAAGTATGGTTTAAGTGTACCAAAAGGTACTTGGATGATTAGCATGAAAGTAGAAAACGAAGACGTTTGGAATGATTATATAAAAACTGGTAAAGTAAAAGGTTTTAGCATTGAAGGTTACTTTGCGGACAAAGCACAAGTTAAAGACCCGAGTTTAAAATCTGAATGGAGTAAAGAATTACAAGAGATAGAAGAAGCTGAGGCTGAATATATGCTTAGTAATATTAAGGCTTTAATTAAAAAAGACAAAAGAACTAAGTCTGGTAAAAGAACAGAGCTTGAAACATTTAATGACTATCCTGATGCGGTAAGTAATAATGCTAAAAGAGGTATAGAACTAAATAAAAAAATCAACAATAAATGCGCTACTCAAGTAGGTAAGATTAGAGCGCAACAATTAGCTAACAAAGAAAACATTAGCGTTGAAACTTTAAAAAGAATGTTTAGTTATTTAAGCAGAGCGCAAGAGTATTATGATGAAGGAGATACTAAAGCGTGCGGAACTATCTCTTATTTATTATGGGGTGGTAAAGCTGGTTTAAGATGGGCTGGCTCTAAATTAAAAGAACTTGATTTATTAGAGGCTAATTTAAAAGAACCATGCTATGCTGGTTATGAAATGATTGGATTTAAAATTAAAAATGGAAAAAGAGTGCCTAATTGCGTACCAATAAAAAAATAAATAAATGAAAAGTAAAAAATATAAAACACCAAGTAACTCAAGCCCAAGCAATAGCAGAAGAGGTTGTTTGTGTTCTGATAATACTTACAGCAGCAAATGTTGTGACGGAAGCATGCAAGCTCAAGGTATTGGAAACATAACTGGAACACCAGAATAAAAATAAAGTTGCAAAAAAATATAACAGTTAACGTTTTCAAACGTTTATAGGTATATACTCAAATTATGAAAGCAAACGAAATACTAAACAAAATAAAAAATATTGTTGGTGAAAAAGTTGAACTTTCTGAAAACAAAATAGAAATGTCTGAAGTTACTTTAGAAAATGGAACTGTACTTGTTGCAGAATCGTTTGAAGCTGGTAATTCAATATTCATTAAAACAGAAGATGAGCAGATTGCTTTACCTGTTGGCGAATATGAGTTAGAAGATGGTAAGATTTTAGTTGTTGTTGAAGAAGGTTTAATTGACAGTATTAAAGAAGCTGCTAAAGAAGAAGAAGCAGTTGAAGAAGAACTTTCTGAAGAGTCTAAAGAAGTTAAAGAAACTGAATTAGAAGAAGAAGAAAAAGAAGAAATGAACTACGTTACTAAAGAAGAATTTACATCTGCTGTTGAAGAGATCAAAGCAATGATAGACGAAAAACTTGGTAACAAAGAAGAAATGAAGGAAGAAGTAAAAGTAGAAGAAAAAGAAGAACTTTCTGCTGTTGCTCCTGAACCTGTAAAACATAATCCTGAAGCTGAAGTTGATAGTAAAATGAACTTTAAAATTTCTGAAAACAGAATTAAAACAACTAAAGACAGGGTTTTTGATAAAATTTTTAACAATAATTAATATAAAATAAAATGGCTAATAGTTTAAATAGTTTAACTACTACATACGCTGGAGAGTTCGCTGGGAAATACCTAAGCGCAGCTTTATTATCAGCTAACACAATAGACAAAGGCGGAATTGAAGTGAAGCCTAACATAAAGTATAAATCAGTAATGAAAAAAGTAGCAACAGGTGCTGTAATAGCAAATGCAAGTTGTGACTTTACTAAAACTGACGATGCAGTAACAATAACTGAAAGAATCCTACAACCAGAGGAGTTTCAAGTAAACCTTGAATTCTGCAAAAAAGATTTTGCATCTGACTGGGAAGCGGTTCAAATGGGATACTCTGCATTTGATAATATGCCACCACAATTTTCTGATTACATTATCGGACACGTTGCTGGTTTAGTTGCAGAAAAAAACGAGCAGTCAATATGGGAAGGCGTTAACGCTAACGCTGGCGAGTATGATGGCTTGGCTACTTTAGCTTTAGCTGATACTGACGTTCTTGATGTAACTGGAACAACTGTAGATGCTGCTAATGTTGTTGCTGAATTAGGCAAAATTGTTGATGCGATCCCTTCTTCACTTTATGGTAAAGAAGATGTACACATTTACATTTCACAAAACATAGCAAGAGCTTATGTTAGAGCATTAGGTGGATTCGCTGCTACAAATAGCGGTGTTAACGCTCAATCACATATGTGGTACGGTGATGGCGCACTTTCTTTTGATGGTGTTAAATTATTCGTTGCTAACGGTCTTAATGATAACACTGCAATGGCTGCTCAGAAGTCTAACTTATTCTTCGGAACTGGTTTACTTTCTGACATGAACGAAGTGAAATTAATAGACATGGCTGACATTGACGGTTCTCAAAATGTAAGAATTGTTATGAGATATACAGCTGGTGTACAATACGGAATCGGATCTGATATTGTTCTTTACCACGTTTAAGAAATAAAATAATAATTAGGGAGCTGTAATGCTCCCTTAATTTAAAATTAATAACAAATGGCTTGCGATTTAACACAAGGTAGAAAAGTACCATGTAAAGACGTTATTGGTGGCATTGTTAGAGCTTGGTTCGTTGACTTTGGAGACTTAGGAACGGTAACTAAAACTGACGATGAAATCACTGATTTATCTGGAACATTTACTTGCTACCAATACGATTTAAAAGGCACTAACAGTTTAGAAACTGCTATTACCTCAAGTAGAGAGAATGGAACAACATTCTTTGAAGAAACATTAACTTTAACTTTACCTAAACTATCTAAAGAAGATAATAAGGAATTAAAACTTATGGCTTACGGTAGACCTCACATTGCTGTTGAGGACAGAAACGGAAACTTTATGATTTGCGGTTTAGAGCATGGTATGGATGTGACTGGTGGAAGTATAGCTACTGGCACTGCTTTCGGAGATATGAGCGGTTACTCATTAACACTTACTGGACAAGAGCTTGAACCAGCTAACTTTATTAGTGGTGGAACTTCTGCTGATCCTTTTGCTGGAATGAGTTCTGCAACGGTTACTGTAACTGTTGGAACTAATAGTTAAAAAAAGACGCGATTAATATAATTGTGTGATTCATAATATATAGTTTGATTGGAGAGGTGGGAGTGATTAACCACCTCTTTTTTTATTTAAAAATATGCAAATATTAACTACAAGTGGCACACGAATTATTAACTTTATACCAAGAGAAACAATAACTGGTACTAAAACTTATAAATTAGTGATAAAGTCAGAAGCTCAAAATAAAGTTATATTGACAGACGATGCAGCAACATTTTCTGAACTGGATTACTATTACCAATATTCAACAACACAAGCATTAGTTGAAAATAATTACTATACTATTACAATCACCAATACAACAGACAACGCAATAATTTTTAAAGACAAGATGTATTGTTCAGATCAAACACTTTCAGACTATGAAATTTCAAACGGTGTTTATATAGAACAAAGCACAGGAGACAATCAATTTGTACATTATGGATAATTTACACTTAATACAATTAAATCAATACGAAAGACCAACTATTACAGAAGAACGTAATAGAAATTATGTATCAATAGGAGACAATAACGACTATTATCAATGTTTGATTGATGCTTACATGGATAGCACTACAAACAATGCAGTAATTAACGGAATAGTTAACCAGATATATGGCAAAGGATTAGATGCTACTGATTCAGCTGAAAAGCCTGACCAGTATGCACAAATGAAAAGCTTAGTTAAACCTCACGATTTAAGAAACGTTTGTCAAGATCTTAAGTTATTAGGCGAAGCTGCTTTTCAAATTACTTACAATGGAAATAAAATATCAGCAATAACACATTTTCCAAGAGAAACGCTTAGAGCTGAAAAGATGAATGACAAAGGCGAAATAAAAAACTATTTTTATTCTGCTGATTGGTCTAAGGTCCAAAGAAATACTAAACTAAAAAAGTTTCCTGTTTTTGGTAGTGGTGGACAAAATGAAATTTATATTATTAAAAGATATGTAACTGGTTTTTACTATTATTCACCAGCAGATTATAATACTGCTTATGCCACGCTTGAAAACGAAATAGCTTGTTATTTAATTAACGATACTCAAAATGGTTTTAGCGGTACAAAGGTTGTCAATTTTAACAATGGTGTACCAGATAGGGAAAAACAACTTGCTATAAAGAATGATGTAATGTCTAAACTTACAGGAAGTTATGGCGAGAAAGTAATTGTAGCATTTAACAACAATGCAGAAAGTAAAACGACTGTCGAGGATATACCATTAAATGATGCACCAGCACATTACTCTTATTTAAGTGAAGAATGTTCTAAAAAGATTATGTTAACCCACAGAGTTACTTCACCATTACTTTTAGGTTTATCTTCTGCTAATGGTTTTTCAAGCAATGCTGATGAAATAGAGAACGCCTCAAGGCTTTTTAATAACGTAGTTATACAACCGTATCAAAACCTTTTAATTGATTGCTTAGATACAATTTTAGCAGTAAATGATATTAGTTTAAATCTTTACTTTAAAACTATTGAACCTTTAGAGTTCATGGATTTAGAGAATGTTGAAGGCGAAGAAGCTATTGAAGAACAAACAGGAATAAAAGAAGAAGAAGAAAACACCGCAGAACTCGAAATGATGGCTTCTAACGCTAATAAATCTGATTTAGATAAATTTATTGATTCAGGACAAACAGAAGAGGAATTGTCAAACAATTATGATTTAGTACACGAAGCTGACGTTGATTATGATTTAGAAGAGGAACTTGATTATGTAGTCAAAGAAATAAATAAAACTACTAAAAAAGAATTTTCTGGAACAGGTAGAGCTTATCCAAATGCAGAAAGTTCTCAAGACGGAACATCAACAAGAGAAGATGAAGAAGGTGTGGAATTTATAGTTAGATATTCTTACACTACAGCTCCACAATCTTCCGCTGCTAATTCAAGAGATTTTTGCAAAGCTATGTTATCAGCTAATAAACTTTATAGAAAAGAAGATATACTTAGAATGAGTAATACAGTAGTAAATGCAGGATTCGGAGAAGGTGGAAGTGATACTTACTCAATTTGGCTCTACAAGGGCGGAGCGAGATGCTCCCATCGCTGGAACCGTAAACTGTTTTCAAGAAAAGGCGGAAGAAGTTTAGGTGAAGCAGTATCAACAACAAAAGCAATTAAAAGAGGATTTAGACCAGAATCAAACGACAACAAAGTTTCAATAGCACCTAAGAACATGAAGTACGCTGGATATACTGCTGCTTATTGGAATAAAAAAGGGTATAAAAAATGAGTAAAGCACTATTTGTAACAAGACATGATATATCAGTATTTACAGCTGCTAATGGCAACATTGACAACGATAAAATATTACCTTATATAAACCAAGCGCAGGACATTCACATACAGAATTATCTTGGTACTGATTTATATAATAAAATACAAGCTGACATAGTTGGTAGTAGTTTAGCTGATCCTTATTTAAGTTTGTTAAATGACTATATTAAGCCAATGCTATTACATTGGAGCATGGTCGAGTATTTACCTTATGCTGGTGTTAATATTGCAAACGGTGGTATATATACAAAGAATCCTGAAAACAGTACAGCACTAACAAAAGAACACGTTGACTACTTAATACAAAAGTCAGAAAGCACAGCACAATTTTACACGAGAAGATTTATTGATTATATGCAAAGTGGAGTTGCACCTTCAAACTTTCCAGAATATTACAGTAATACACAAGCGGATATGTATCCAGATGACGTTGCAGAAAATCAAACTTGGGTACTTTAAAATAAAAAAACTATGAGTGACACTTGGGGTAAAGGTTCAGTAAATAACAACATAGGTTGGGGACAAGCTGCTGGAAGCGCGACTAATAACTGGGGTAAATCTCAGAAAGAAAGTTGGGCTGGTCAAACGGATATTGTTGGCGTTGCTTCTGTTTCCATTACTTATTCATCAAGCGCATTTTGTTCTGATGCAAGCGATCCTACGCCAACCATAAGTAATAACGCTGGTGCTGGAACATTTAGTTCAACTGCTGGTTTAGTTTTTATTAGTACGACTACAGGTGAAGTTGATTTAGATGCTTCCACTGCTGGAGCAACTTATGTAATTACTTATACAGATACAGATGCAGCAACTGCTACTTTTAGTTTAACAATTAATGATTTAGATAATGCTGCTTTTGCTTATTCTGCGAGTAGTTACGAACCAACAGATGCAGACCCAACTCCAACTATAACAGGTTTAACAGGTGGAACGTTTAGCGGAACAACTGGTTTAGTAATTAATTCAACTACTGGTGAAATAGATTTAAGTGCTTCAACTATTGCAAGTCATACTATTACTTATGATACTACTTCAAGCGGTTCAAGTGTCTGTCCAAATACATCTACTCAAAATGTAGATATTGCTCTGGCTGGTATTTCTAATAATTATAGTATGAGCTTTGATGGTTCAAATG
>WLWF01000743.1_pt1 | contig 30419 bp, 39 predicted proteins | sample 6718331 | NCBI WGS metagenome assembly WLWF01 (sample SAMN12718692, study PRJNA515312) | sponge metagenome | isolation source: marine sponge | host: Mycale hentscheli | place: New Zealand: South Island, Marlborough, Capsize Point | collected 2003-05-01 | reverse complement strand
ATCTCCATCAGACAAATCCCTAAGTTCGGGAACATCTACTTTCTTGCGCCGACCACCAATCGAAAGTTTACTAAAGTTTTCTAGTTTTTCGGGCATCTTCAGCCCTGTTAATTCCTTTGGCGGCTTAAGAGTACCATCAGGATTAAACAGACTAGGGTCAGGACGTAGGCTAGGCTCATTAGGGGTAATCAAACCAGTTTCGGGGTCTAGCATTCCACCAAGATTAACTGGTTCCCGACGGCCCAGTCCTGTTAATTCCCTTGGCGGCTTAGGAGTACCGGGGTCAAGAGATAGGCTACCCCTATCGTTGCCTCCAGCCGAAGCAGCAGGCCGACGAGTCGGACGATCACGCCTATCACGACGAGAAGTATCAGGATCAACAAAGTTAGCCAGCCGATCCATAATGTTAGCAATAGCGTCAAGAATCCGCTTACCAATACTACGGTCCTTCTCATTCTTAGGAGGATTATCAGTAAGACGGCCAGCCTCCAAACCAGCAGCCTTTTCAACAGCCTTATAAGCCTTTTGAATCTCGGGGATATCGGGGTCCTTGAAATCCTGATCATTCAATACGTTGCTCAAATTGTCCAAAGCATCCGCCAAAGGCTCGCCGCCAAGCAAATCCTTATCCGCATCAGTCAACTGAGCAGCATTACGTCGCTCTGCAATGCTCGGACCAATACGACCCGGACGCTTGTCTTCAGTCTTATCCAAAACATTAGCGAGTTTATCCATGACATCGGCAAGACCGTTCAGAGCGTTATCATACTTTTCCTTGATTGCTGCACCAAGACGCTCACGGCGAGAACCCCGCTCAAGCCTACGCTGACGGCGCTTCTCCATAGCGTCTTCAATACGGACACCAAGATCAACAAGACTATTTACAACAGTGCGTGGAAGAGAGTAGCCACAGTTACGCCCGAACTGATCGGTGATGCGCCCGCCGTAACGAGTGCCGGGAGGGCACCGATATCGGTTCAAACCGGGGTCGAACAGAGCACGAGCACGACCTCCGCCACGGCCAACCCGTTTAACTTGAATGTTTTCTCGGCTTTCCGCAAAAATTGCAGCCCGAACTTCAATCAACTCGTGATAGTTTGCCGTTCTATGTGTCAGCGAGGTTATCGTCTTGGTGGATAAGAAAAAAGGGTTAACCGCTTTTTCCTCCGAAACAATTTCATAAACGGGAGCGTCCTTCGCACGGCGAGGAGCAGACCGAGACAAGAACGTCTCGTAAACCCACTGGGGAACCGTCAAAGTTTTACCGCCAGCAGTCTGAACACTAATTAACTCGTTCTTATTAGCATTGACTTCAAACTTGTTGTTCTTTAGTTCCCCAAATTCAACAGTCAGCCTACCGTCTGTACCATCAGCATAATTACGAATAGCAGCACTAGGATCAGGTAAGTCTGCGGCACGGCGCAAAGAAGTTGGGAACACACGACGCAAACTTTCAACCTCGGTTGGAGATAACTCTCCACCAACTCTACTCACACGGACAGCACCAGACTCAGGGATGTCAACATAGACATCACGAAGTCCGCTAGAGAAAGCAGGAACAATATCTTTACCAATCTGTCCGCTTTCATAACGATCAATCAGTGTACCATCAGCCAAGTCGTCAAACTCATCAAGTTTACCAAGAGCCTGCAATGAAACCACAGGTTCAAGAATAACACCATCTCTACGAACAGCACGAACTGAAAAGTCTTGCTCATCCGTGCGAGCAAGAACAGTGTTAATTGAAATCTGACGGCGAGTGGGGCTACCCTTCTTGGGGGCAACAGGAATCTGAGCCGCACGGATAATATCATACGGATTACGGTTGCGGCGCAAGTCGCCAATCTCCCGAACCAGCGAAGCATCACGAGCCAAAGCAGCCAAAGCCCTCTGCGCTCCAGACGAAGGAGACCCTACGCCTTTACCGGGAATACCCAAAATCTGAGCACCACAAGTACTGAACTGCGCATTAGTAAAAGTACCGCCCTTTTGGAATCCGGGCGGACACCTAAACTTATTGCGAGCGCCAGCACGCCCACGACGGGCTAACCCGCCAACAAGTCGTCTAGCACTCGGAAGTCCCCGACCGCCACCGGGAGTTAAAGTTTCGTAAATCTGCGAACGGATAGGGCTACGGATATCTGAAATATCGCCCGGAAGGATAATAGTGCCTACGGCTTGAGCGGCCTGACCAGCACGGCTAGAACTGCCAAAAATACCAACACGCTTTTCGCTAACTTCACCGTTAACTCCGACCTTTGCAGCATACGAAGAAAACATTGCCGCCTTCATATCAACAGCAGACTGACGGCCAGCAATAGGCTGAACCAGCACGCCACCAAAGTCCCTAGATTCACGAACAGCAATCCGCAAAGGCGAAACTTCAATTATTTCGTTCTGAGAAAGCAACTCACCCGACTTCGCTCTGCGGGCAGCACTTCTAACACGGCGAACACTCCGACTACGGCGTTTACCGCCACGCCCACGCCCACGCTTACCTTTACCCTCGTTTGGCCACTTGCCTGTAAGTTCGTGGTGAAGCCATGCACAGACTCGCTGAGGTTTGCCACCAAACTGCGGTTTATCCATAAGGATAACAACACAGCGGCGAAATCCACCCGGCTTCTTCATGATAGGACGCCAGTACTTTAAAAGTTCCTCAAGATTGCCACGACGAGGACCACGGCCACGAGTAAGGCTAGTTAAAGCATCTGCGTTAGGGCCGACTTCTGGTCTTTTAATTTCAGTCAGCATCGAAATCCCCACACCTCTCTAACGGCCTAAACTCGTAAACTTCGTCGTCAACCTCTAAGTATTCTACCTCGTCCGCATTATACGTTGAGCCAAGAAACACTCTGGAACCGACATTGAACAGGGCTTCATTGGCAAGGCTAATCCTTTTCCCTACTTCTGAGGGTTTCATAGCAGCCTACTCCCCCAATCAGGAACCTTCGCCCTCCATGAGAGCACGGAACTCATCTAGCGCAGAAAGTAAATCGGCGTCATCTGACTTTTCGCCGTCAGCCTCAGGAGCCGCTGCTTCGGCAGCATCCCCAAAGCCTTCAGGAATCATCTCTTCAAGACCAAGTTCTTTAGCCCGCTTCATGATATGTGCCTTTGCGGCATCGACATCCTTAGCACGCTGATGAGCCATAATAGCATTCTTCAGATCGGCCTCATCAGCAATCGGGAACGACCCGTCTTCCATCGCCTCGCCCGACTCAGCCATTGCTTCACGCTGCTCACGTGAATACATGCGCTTAATTTCAAGTTCGGCCTCAAGAGCCTTGATCTCTTCCTCTTCGCTCATTTCGTACTCAACGTCATCAATCATGTCGTATTCGTCGTAGCCCAAAACCTTGCCCTCTACTGAAACGTAGAAATCAAAACTCTTCTGGTCAGAATCAACTTCAACAACATAGACATCTTCATCAGCGAAAATATCAACCATGATGCCCATGACTTCGCCCTTGGCATCAAGTTCCATTTCATCAAATGCCTTAACAGCGACTGCTTCAGCATCTGAAGAAGAAATGATGTTCAGTTCTTCGGCAGACTTGCCTTCTACTAGACTTTCGTCAACTCGCAGCCAGCCAAGTTCATCGCCCTCACCTGACAGGAATACTTCAATACAAGTACCGTCGTCACACTTGACATCTACAACAAACATGTCATCAGTGGAAGAGTAACCTGATCCAATGATTTCCCCCGGATGGACGCTCTTAACTGCCGACTCAATATCCGCAAGACCGGGAAGGCCATCTTCAGGAGCGCAACCGCCCTGACAGAAATCGCAAGGCTGTTCGACAGACTTACGCTGGAAACCACAAAGGAACTCTTCAGACTTTTCACCATCTTCAGGCTTAGTAGCAGTTAACTTCTCCCACTCATCGTGGGAAGCGCAAGGCATGAACTTGTCGCCAGCACCATGCGTGCCTTCGCAGCCAAGGGCAGTAGCACGCTCAAGTGCCTCCTCCACGGTATCAAACATGTCAGCCATGTCACCATCGGCCTTTTCTTCAACCTCTGGAGCGTCAGCCTTCTCGTCTTCATCTTCATCATCGTCACGGACAGCACCGTAACCCTTGCGCATGGAGTTGACCTCTAAGGGGCTGCGACGACGGTAACGCTTACCATATCCCTTGCCAGAGCCTTCTTCGTAAACGTCAACAGCCTCGTAGGAGTCCTTGGCGTCTTCATCAAGATCAGCGTACTTCTCTTCTGTGATGAGATCGTCGTCGTCTTCCATCTCTTTAAACCGGGCGTCGGTCATGAACATTGAAGGGGTTTCATCTTCGTCGTCTTCAATACGAGACATCTGCATCATGATAGAAGCAGCCTTGGCTTCTATATCAGCGGACTCTTCAGGGTCTTCAGCGTCTTCAGGAAGTTCACCGTCTTCAGCCTCAGCCTCAGCATCTTCAGCGTCAGCATCTTCAGCGTCGTCAGCGTCAGCATCTTCAGCGTCGTCAGCGTCAGCCTCTTCAGCGTCGTCAGCGTCAGCCTCTTCGGCATCGTCAGCGTCAGCCTCTTCGGCATCCTCATCGTCGTCAGCATCCTTAGTCTCAGCCTCTAGCGCTTGAGCAACCTTTTCAACCATGTCTTCGGCCTCAGATTCGTCAGCCTCTACAGCCTCTTCGGCGTCGTCAGTTTCTACAGCCTCAGCCTCTTCGGCGTCGTCAGTTTCTACAGCCTCAGCCTCTTCGGCTTCATCTACTTCGTCTTCAGTGTCGTCTTCGGCGTCAGCGCCCTTTTCCTCAACAGAAAGAAGCGCCTCAATATCCTCAAACTTCTGAAGATCGTCATTCATGTTTTCACTCATTTTGAACTCCTATTACTCTTGAGTATTTTACTTGACGCCGCTGTCGGTGTCAACGGGCTGGGACACGGAAATTTCAGGGTCAAACTCTAAGCCAGCCAGAGCCGTAGCAACCTTCTCTAGTAACTCATCATGCTCAACCTTGGTTGAGAAATGAAGATCAACCCCATCTTCCGACTTGAACGTAAACACGGGAACACCCGAAACGGCAGCGCTGACATCGAAGGCTTCAGTCTCTTCACACTTAACGTGGACAACAAAGCCTGATGTGACCTTTTCGCCTTGTTCCATTGGGCGAGACATCGGCGCAGAAGTTAAGAACTCTTCAAGTTCATTAATAAGAGCAAGGGTGGCTTCACGCACCTGTCCAGCACCCCGAACCTTCAGCATCTCGTTGTATGCCATAAGAAGCAAGGCCATAGGGTCCTTCAAGTAATCGGGCTTCTGACGACGCATCATGTGACCCTTTTCCTCAGTCTCGCAACCGCAAGACGCATCCTTGGCTTCCTCTACTTCAACACCTTCAAGGTAGTTATTATGCGAATTGATGTTAGCGTTGTCATCAAACTTTTCAAGCGCTTCCATGTACTCTTCATGAGTATCACAAGGCAGGTACCCGCCACCATGAGAGTGGTAGCCAGAACAACCAAAAGTCTTTGACCATGCTAAAGCAATGTCTGGAGTAGCCCAAGTGCCCTGCTCTGGATTCGCATCACGGACACCTTCTGGCTCTTCAGCATCTTTCTCATCTGGGTCCTTAACCATCATGGAAGTAGGTGCAGCGTCCCCCATCGGAGTATATGTAGTCATCGGCTTGACACGAGTGGGTTTGCCGAGAGTAATCTGCTGCCCTTCACGGTTGAATGTTGCCATCCACACCATGTTTTCACCGGTCTGGAACACAACGCTATTATCATTCATCTCTAGAATCTGCACAGGCTTACGTAGTGCCTGCGACAACATGCGCCCCATCATTGCAGACATTGCATCTGCTCTATTAGCAGGAGCGTCCTTATCATCATCCATATCGTACATTCCGCCCTTATCAGAGGTGCCCTCGTTGTCGTCTTTAACAGAAATCGTACCAGTCAACTGGTTAGCACCATGAAGTACTGGAGAAATTTCGTATAATTCTACTTCCTTCAGCATATTTGCCTGACGGCCTGCGTCAAAGTCGGCCATAATGGTCTTGTAGCCAATTGACCATTCTTGATCCATGCCGTAAAATGCAACGTTTGCAAACGCCTCACGTCCACGCTCGGTGTTAAGATTGAACTGGACCTTTGCAAAGAGTCCACCAATGCCCGCCTGTCTCATCTTCTCTGGTAGGCGAGGGTCAGACTTAGGAACTTCGTAGATTTCAAGAACTTTACCAATTGGCTGGTTCCAGTCGTGGCCCCACACTACACGAGGCTTACGGCGCTTAAGTGAACCGTTGAAAGCCCCCGTGACGACTACATCGCCCACGGAATCTTTATTACCAATGCCTGAAACAAAGGCTTCAACAATGCCCTGCGCCTTGTCAATACCGATCTGACCAGAAATTGCTTTAAAATCAAAAGCGGGATCAGTGTCTTCAACGACATCTGCATACTCAACTAAAGTAGTCATAACTCTCCTTAAGAACATTGCAACACTGCTATATTACACTCTACAGCCAGTAGGATGAAGAGGGTTTATATAAAAATCCTGCAAAGGCGTTTATATATTTATCTTGTAAACTTCAACACACAACGACAGTTAATTGTCAACCCCGGAGGGGCCAAGGGGTCTTTCGGGAAACGGATAGGTACCCCGTCAACAAAAAATGGGCTTCCAACAGGGACTTTATCTCCATTTAATTGCCTGTGACTAATACGTACACGCTCATCTTTTAGCGAAACCCACTGCTTGTTCACTCCGGCATCAGCATTGGAAGCGGAGTCGAAAAGTCCTTGATTGTATGGACCAAGAACTGCGGAATCTACAATCATATCCTTGCGGCTACTACGTAATTTATTGAAAACTGCTTTGACGAGTACCGTGGCAAGAATAACCTTAAACGCTATATTTAAATCTACCCCATCTCTATCTCGCCCCAGCGAAGCAGCAGCAAGTGCCTCTGCAACTTGGTTTTGCGTCGTGGTATTGAAATTATTGACGGTTGCGAGATGTTCCGAAACGGCAGCGTCTGCTTGCTCAGAAGTCACGGGCTGACCATAGCCTTCTTCGATATTATCAGAAATGGCCTGCTGATAGATATCTTTCATGCCCGCTGTAAGTGGTGCAGTGCTAACAGACAAAGCAGCAATAGGAACTATAGAAGCAAAATTAGCGTCCTCGCCTAAAGACAGGAGAGCAGACGTTGCTGGAGTATTAATCGCTTCCAAGACTTCTTGTTCTTGCGCATCAATGATGGCATCTAACTGCTGAGAAACTTGGTCCTCTAACGACTCAACCCGGTATAGTGCTTTATCTTCCCAAGAGGTATATTTAGAAAGATCACCAAACTTTAGATTTGCTGAAAAGGGGCACTCTTCCTACCCTCCGCTTCGTCATCCTGCAATTCACTTGCAACTGATGCGGCGGAGGCTTCGATATTCTCCGTACCTGTTACAGTACCGGCCTCAACAAAGCCACCTTCTTCTGGACTGAACTCTGTAACTACTGACTGCTGAGCATTCTGAGCCTGAACATCTAGAGGTACGCCGCCCTCAACGTTGGTTTCCTCATTCATGGCCTTTTCGGTATTTGCGATTGGGGTCTGATTAGGGTTGGAAAGGAGTGAGTCCGCAATGTCGGAAACAACCTTTTTCCGGCCAGATGCTTCCCTATACTCATTTGCGCTTATCAGGCCCGTCTGGAACTCTGTTAGATTATGTCGCTCACGCTCTTGCTTTGCGAGTACTAGGATTGGGACATTAGAAACATCAAAGTCAATAAAGAAGGAATCGTCAATCTTGTCAAATGAACGGGCAATAAGGTCAAGGTGCGGAGACATTGTTTCCATCCAAAACACCTTACCCTCTTCCATAGCGTTAGAGAAAGTACGGTTAGACGAGTTACCAATAATTGACTCAGGGACACCAAAAGAAGCAAGAATCTCTTCTTTTGTAATAGTACGCATCTGTACGTAAGCGGCATCTCGTGGACTAGCAGCAGTGTCTACGAAATCAGCACCGTCATCCGATGAGATGACACCAACCGATCCTGCACGTCCAATGTTACCACGGAACCGGGAACGAAGTTCTTCTTTGTCCTCGTCTGCAATCTCGCTCCGAAGGACTAAGAGACCGCCCGGTCGTCCATCGTTAATCAGGAAGTTGCGGTTATAAATCTTCGCTAAGTTTTCAAGTTCAATGGCAACGCCAGCGGCTTCCATTGGCGTCATAGAAAGGTAAGGGTCTAACGGATGGGGGCGACGAATCCAAATAACATTCTCGGGCTTGATTGTACGCTTCTCTTGTGCGTTGATCTTTACCTCAAAGCCTTTGACAAACTTAGTGACATCTGGAATTGGAGACGTGCTCTGCGGAGGCAACAAGTGCAGTCCAAGTGGCTGACCGCCTCGGCCTCTAACAATTTCCACAAAAGCGCCACGGCTACTCATAAGTAACTGTGATGAAAGACGGTATCTGAAGGCAAAAGCGTTCTCACCGTCGTTGGCCGTGTTGTTGAAAAGTTTCAACATGCTGTGGTCACTGACGACCTCACCGAAAGGATTGTTGTCTTTGCGGAACATCATGGGTAGGCGGGCCTGATTAGAAGCAATCACGTCAATGCATCGAAATACCCAAGTGACCTTAGAAACGCCCTCTTTGTACGCTTTAACAATATCCCAGCCGTCGTGGTAACCCCGACTTTCACCCAGTGATGGGCTATATGAAACTGGAGCACCTACTGAAATAGAGGCTGCTTTCTGCTGACCAGCAATTGCATCTTGAATAGATTTGTTTGAACTAGAGTTCCACGCCATTATTCAGCCCCTAATAGATAGCCGTAAATTCCACAAGCGAAGCCAGCACTTGCCAGACCCCACCCCAGACTGAGTATACTAACACCAAAGCCTATTAGTAGTATACCAGCGCCCATGAGAAAATGGGCAACGGCAGAACGATTTAGAATATTCTTCATAGTTATACTGTACCGTTTATTTGTCTAGGAGACAAGCAAATATGTCCTCACAGAACCCGGACTGGGAAAAAATCAAAGAGTATTTAGAGCCAAAGCGGTCTGACTACTGGGTCGAAGAACCGTCCCTAACTCAAAAAGTTTTCCTACGGTCGGAAGGTCAAGAAGTCATGTTCGGCGGCGCTGCTGGCGGAGGTAAGTCTTCGGCGCTTATCATGGCTGCTTTGCAGTATGTGGATATTCCAAACTACAGTGCTATTCTCTTCCGTCGAACATACGCCGACCTTGCCCTCCCCGGCGCTCTCATGGACCGCTTCCGAGAATGGATTATGCAGTTTGACGATGTACACTGGAACGCAAATGCGTACACTGCAACATTCCCCTCAGGTGCCAGAATCACATTCGGTTATCTGAATAACGTAAATGACTATCTCCGCTACAAGGGTTCGGAGTTTCAGTTCATCGGAATGGATGAGGTTACCGAAATTAGAGAGTCTGACTACAGATATATGTTCTCCCGGCTTCGTCGTCCTGCGTCTGGCCCTCTATCGAAAGTTCCCCTAAGGATGCGGTGCGCTACCAACCCTGCACCTAACTGGGTCCGTCAAAGATTCTTAGTCGAAGGTGCAGATAATGGGAGAATCTTCATTCCTTCAATGCTTACAGACAACCCCGGAATTGATCCCACGTCATACCGTGCCATGCTTTCAGAACTTGACCCAATCGAACGTAAACGCTTAGAGTTCGGTGACTGGTGGGCTACCACCCTTGGCTCCATGTTCGATAGAAACAACTTTGAAATTATCGAACCTAGTGAAGTACCTGAACTCAGTAAAGATACAACTGTAGTGAGGTTCTGGGACTTGGCCGGAACGGAACCCTCAAACTCTAATCCCGATCCTGACTGGACAGTTGGTTGTTTGGGTGCTTTCGATAACGGTATATTTTATATTCTAGACGTTCGCCGCATAAGGGCAAAGGGAGAAAAGGTCGAACGGTTTCTTAAAGAAACTGCTGAAGAAGACGGTGCCGAAATAATGATTCAGATGGAACAAGAACCCGGATCGGCAGGTAAAAACCTAATTGACCAATACGCCAGATATGTTCTTCCGGGTTACAACTTTTCTGGGCAGAGAGCAACTGGCGATAAAGTGACTAGAGCAAAGCCTTTTGCCGCAGCCGTGGCTAACGGAAATGTTAAACTAATTAGAGCGGCATGGAACACAGACTTCATTGACGAAGTATCGTCATTCCCAGAAGCGAGAGTTCACGATGACCAAGTTGATGCCGCTACCCACGCATTCAATCTTTGTGCAGGATTAGGTATGGGAATCAGACGTAAAATTGAAATCATCATTTGAGGAGAAAACATGAAGGTATGGATCGACCAAGATTTGTGTACGGGAGATGGGCTGTGTGCGGAAATTTGCCCTGATATTTTTGAGATGCACGATGACGGCTTAGCATACGTCAAAGAAGTACCGTGGCCGAACCTTAAAGGCCCCAACGGTGATGCAGAGGGACCTGTTTACCAGATGGCAGAAGGTCAGGCAGAAGTTCCTGAGAACTTACTTGCTGACACTATTGATGCCGCTGAAGAGTGCCCCGGTGAGTGCATCTTTATTGAAGTCGATTAAAGAACATCCCAGCGCAAGTGTGGGCGGTACACATCGGGGTGTACAGCAGTAGGGTCTACCCACCAATCTTCATGAATCGTTCTAACGACAAGCGTATACCCGAGAGCATCTAGAATCTCTCGTTGAGCATCACGAATAGACTCGTTCCTGAAATACATGTTCGTATCATGTTCAAACGTAATGACCGAGAAACGATACGTGGTCAGAGGTAACGAAATAAGCCCCAATAGGGATGTATACGCACTGCCTTCAGGGCGCATAGACTCATCATAGCCATTGTCAATATCTACTTGTAGAAAGTCAATCTGCTTAGGCCATTGGCCCTCTTTGAAAAATTCGCTATAGTCAAAGGCTAAGGCATCTCCATAGCAGGGGTTGGAACGATTGTCAGTAAACTGCTCTCGCCGCTTATCGTCAATTTCAAATGAAACTCCACGCCACCCAAAGTCTTGCTCCAACACACGAGTGTTGCTACCATCATGAGAGTGGAAAGCGCCAAGTTCTACATAGTGTCCAGCCTGCTTCATTTGCGTCATTTCAATAACAAAGTTTTCTTGCTCGCTATGACTAAACTGCTGAATCTGCATTTTTATCTCTCCAAAATTTAGTAGACGACACCTTTATGCCGTTTGTTGCTGGGTTACCTCTATGCTTGTAGTGGCAAGCAAACAGTAACATCATGTTTTCTTCAGGGGTGATTGTGAGATCAATATCAGGAAACAGTAACTCTCCACCGTCGTAGTCGTCATTCAAGTAATGCACAGAACTAAAAACATGAACGTTTTCCCGCTTAGCAGGGTCGTCTGAATTGTGGTAAAGATCGTCGTGTAACCCCATGCCACACCCTTCGGGATACACCACCGCAGGTAAAGCGTTGTTTACCACAGCGTCAAAGTCAAACCCTTCTTTGAGCGCATCCGCTATTGACTGGGAGTAGGTCAAGATGATTTGATCTTCCATGTTGTCTGGGCTTCCCCCAGCAATAACATGCCGAGTAAAAAAGTTGTAGCACCGGTCGTGCATCTCCATAATCTCGCCCTTGCGAGGAGTCCTCACCATGTGGAGTAGATCGCTGCAATGTGGCGAAAAGTTATAGATAACAGCAAAATCGTCGCTTATGAACTCAAGCATTTGTGAACTTCCAATTTTAACCGATGACTAAAGTTATCAATCTCTAAAGCGTGCTGTGCTGCTTCGCTGCTATCAATGTTTCTGTGAAAGTCAATATATTCACTCATGGCATTTAGCAGCGCCCACTTAGATGAGCCATACATTTCGCTATTGCGCTTTGCAGTAAACAACTCCCGAACAGTCTCATGAACAGACTCTAAGTGTTCTCGCTTCTTGGCTGTACTTGCACCTGACAAGGACCAGACTTTATCCAATGTCTCAGTTATTTCACTGTCAGTGATCGGTACACACAAACTAGAAACGGTCTCTATGACATGCTGAGACCAGTTTTTCCGCATATTCATTACTTCCTTAGCCTCCCCATCAAGGTTTGCTTGACTGGGAGTATGGCGCTTCCTAATACTAAAATCACACGTACTCACTTCATTGAAACGGTACGTAGTGTTGGTACTGCGCCGACTGTCCAAACTGTAGTAACAAATAGGTATACTTCCATCGTGGGATGACATAACAACGATGTAGTTGTCGATGGTGTCAGTCTCCCCATTGATGGCCTTTATGCTTAAAGAGCCAACATGCAGAACCGCAAAAAACTTTCGCCCTCGGTCTAAAACCCCACAGCCTTTAAGTACTGCTAGTTCACCATACTTATTCAACAGGTTAGTCGCCCTTTGTAAAATCTTATCGTTCTGCTCTATAGCATAACGCTCTTTAACAACTTCCCAATTTTCAAGCCGCTCGTCCACTTCTCTGCCCGTAACGTACCGATTGGGGACTTGAACAAACGAGTCTATGAATCTGTCATAAACGTAAACTTGGTTTGCAACAACAGAGTAGTCTGCGCTTGCTGCATTTAACAACTCATCTGTTGAGAGACCACTATTGTCTATACCCGTAAGCAGGGTGAGCCATGACTTATCGGTCATCTCCCGATCCGCCAATCTTGCCCCGTTCAAAACGACTAGACAACTTTGTGATATTTGCGTCAGCAACCTCTGTTAGCGTGAAGCCCAGTTCCCAAGCGAGACCAGACACGTACCATAAAACATCGCCTAGTTCCTTCTTGATTGATTCACGAGCCTCATCGGAGAAAACTCCTCCGCTATCCCTAATAATCTTCTTAACCTTGTCCGCTACCTCACCGGCTTCACTCGCTAAACCTAACGTCGTGTAAACAACGCCCTGATCTGCCGGAAAAACTGCCGTCTCCTTTGCGGCGGCTTGGTATGCATTCATGTCCATCTTACTCTCCTATGCTTGCTCAGCATGACCCGTAGGTCGTTCAATATAAATATCTTCTCCGGTCTTTGATTCAATTGGAACCCAAGCCGGAGAATAAGTATGCTGCTTAATCTTTCTCATCTTAAGTAACGTACCATCTAACAAAACGTCAAACTCGTCGTAAGTCATGCCTAGCCGTTTCCGTAACTCTTCCTCTGTGAAGCGTTTAGACTGCATAATGCGCTGCATCAAACGGGAAAGATATTTGGCAATAACAATACCACGGTATCTATTCATGTCGATGTGTAACAGCATGGCTTCAACATCGTCACACTTCACCACAGTCACAGGAACCTTTTTAATATTCAACTCGTTAGCAATTATCCATCGGTGGTAACCGTCAATGATAGTGCCGTTCTTCTGAATAACAATAGGGCTGAGAATGCCGTATGCGCTTATTGAGGAAGACAATCGTTTATAGTCAGGCGCAACTATATAGGACGAAGACGACCACTTTGCTGGAGCCAAGTCAGACGTTTTACAATAATCCATTAACTTACTCTACCTAGTGTCGTCTTGAATGTCAAGGCTGTCCGCATCCATCAACTGCTGAGTTTCATCCTCTAACAGCGCAACTCGCTTATTATGCGCTTTGGTTTTAGGACCAACTGGGCTGGGAGAACCCATAAAAGAGTTTAATAGTAAAGTTCGGATCAGATGATCTACGGGATAACCATACGCATCCGTGGCATGTTTTTTCTTAAACGTATTTGCGTAAACTAGTGCTGTTCTGTGAAGGCCCGGTGTTAATACATTATCGTCAATGCAGTGCTTGACACCTTTCCAGCCTTCAGCGGCATAAAAGTCAATAGTGGCCTCAATGTCATACTCAGCCCACAACTGCCGCTGCGCTTCAATGCTGGGAAAGCATCTATATAGTTCATCGTAGAAATCTGGCTCTGTACGAAGTACATCAGATAACCGGCGAGCAGCAACAGAATGAAGTGGAATCCCAACCCGCTGGTTCGCACCACTCATTGCGGCAAAGTCGTAGTAGTCACAATACTCACCGTCGTGCTCTTCATGGATAAACTTTAGCACGTCGTCGGAAGTCCAATCGTAAATGACTTTAGCAAACCGAAGAGGTATAGCCTTCGATAATTTGAAGGGTCGGTTAATATAGTTCTCATGCAATTTTTGCGTAACGGTGCGGTACCGAATCATTGACTCGTTTGCTCTCACCCCCGTAATGAAGGCAGTGCGTCCTTTCTTGCCCTGCATCGTATACTCGTCAATTTTACGAGGAATTGCCTTCTCAGGGTCAAGACCAAAGTGCTCTGCACGCAAAGCCTGCTCAGGGAAAGGCCGGAAGAGTCTACCACTGCGTTCCCTCTTCTTAGACCAAAGTAATACATACTGTCTACGGCCTAGAACCCACAACTCTTGACCTTGCGGCAAGCAGTACCACTCCATGTCAACCCAGTCGTACTCGCTGACACGCTTAACATAGTCTTCTACGGCAGGTGAAAGCATTTCTTCGTCACGGAAAATAGCCTTAACGGGGCCAAGGCCACGCTCTTCGTGAATCTCTTTTGCCAGATAAAGACAAGCCGTAGAGTCTTTACCTCCACTGAACTGAACACAGACCGTATCAAACGTATCGTATACGTGCCGAATGCGCTCTCTAGCGGCATCGACACAAGTCATATCCAAGAACATCCGACGCCTTGGCACATCAACCTCGTGGAGAATGCTGAGCAATAAAGTCTAACAGCCGCTCTGAAGTAGTGTCACCGTCATATACTGGATTCTCTTTTAGCCATTTAAGGAAAGAGTACCACTTTGACTGCTGCTCAGCACTATCAAAAACAAGAGTGAACTGAATAGCGGCGTTACGTGTCCCTGAACTTTCTGTAACTGTACTGCCCTGTGTGACAATGCTTTCGACAGAAGGAGGTGTTGCAGAAGTAGTCTGCTGACTTGATTCCGGTGGTGGGCTGGGGGCGGGGTCCGTAGACGTAGATGTTATGTCGTTGATAACAATTTCAGGAGCAGACCACCCGCCATTAGGATCAACCGCTTGCCCCATAGAGTCGCTGATAATAGTATTTTCGATAGCCGCAACAGAGAAGTCATCCCATCCTAAAGCGTCAAAGAATGCTTCATCATTCCCGATTACATCTGTAAGCATCTCATACAACAGATCGCTGTCTGTCATGCCTAGTTCTGAAATCCTATTATCGGCTAAAGCAAAGGCAAGAGCATCGGTTGTGGACATGTCAACAACCGAGACAGCAATCTGCTGCCAGCCTAGCCGCTTTGCTGCTTCTAACTGGTGGTTGCCCGCAATTACTGTCAGAGCGTTATTTTCATCCGCCACCGCAACAATCGGCTTGACTTGCCCAAACTTGGCATATGAAGCCATGATTGCATCGACATCTCCCCGGCGTGCATTGTTCTCCAACGGACGCAACAACTCAATGTCTACTGCTAGGCTTTGAATGTTATCTGTAATGTTGTGAATCATTTGTCTACATACCCCATAACGGCACACTGCCACCACCAATAACCAACAACGGGCCATCTAATATTTGTTCTATCATCATACCAATTCACTCTGTTACCCGGCAAGCCTCTCTCAATTAGTGGTGAGTAAATACTCACATTAGAAAAGGATGTTTGCATAACCTTTTCTAAACGATCTTCATGGCAATTCCAGTGATGTGCTGCACCATCCCACCAGTGTGGGGGTTTCTCTTCCAAAAGTGCGGTAATGTCTTGATGCTCCATCGTGGAAGCAACCATCTCCCACGGCTCTTGGTTTTTCGCCCAACGCTGAATTGTTTTATACACGTCTGGCCCGACAGCAAGAACTGGAGCACCCGGCTTGGCAATACGATGCATGTCCGTAAGGAATGGGCTGACCTCAGGCCACGCAATGTGTTCTAGCACGTGCCCTAAGTAGATGGCATCAAACGTATTATCGGACATGGGGTACGGCTTCCCCACTTCAACTACTACATCTGGCTTCGTTTTTTCGTTGCGCCAAACATCTGTGTTGACCCAGCCTTCAGCGTAATGATGACCGCACCCAACATTAAGGTACGTCTTACCGCTCGGAATCATCTCTTTCATTGTTAAAACTTTGCTTGCGATCTAACGTTCGCTGCGATTGTACGAAGCGCATCACAAGCCGTGCGTAATGAATGTAACTTTTCACGCTTTGCCTTAACGAGTGCTTCTGCAACCATCGAATCATAATACAGTTCGCTGGTCTTATACCCAGCCCAACTCTCTTTCTGCTTGACCGCCCCTTCAGCAGCAAGGTACTCTTTGAACCACTGCTTCTTATAGGAGGCTTCTTTTTGCGCATGGTCTTTCGCCAAGACCTCAAACGCTTCTGTTTCTTCTTCCATTTCGTTAGTTAAGCGAATCAACTCACTCTCAACTTCTACCGGAGTGATAGGCTTATTACGTACAGCATTCATAACGCTATTCTATCCCACATCGCTTAAAGCGTCAAGAGCGGCTTGCAACCGGACAACTTCTGCACCCCAGTCAACCTTGACGCCCGGAACACCACGTTCCAACAACTCGTCTAAAAAGTCTCTTCCTAATTCGTCTTCAAGCCATCTCGCCCAAACAAGCGGATTCTTTGACTGCGCCCAATGACATGACGCACAGAGCGCAACCGCATTACGCTCGTCAGTCCTAGTGGCAGAGATGCTGCGAGAAATAATATGCGCACACTGAATCTGCTTACCGTTGCCCTTAGTCGCCCCACACCAACGACAAGTAAAATGATCTCTAGTGCGCACGTATAAACTGTGAAGTTTGGTAGCCTTCGCTTTAGCGCTTTTACCATAGTCCGCAGGCATTACAACGGAATGTTTTGATTGATAGGGAAGTACCAGCCGCCATCATTGTGCTGAAGTGCTACAGGCATATCAGGACGATGATTGACGCCAGAATAATGGAGGATCGCTGCCTCACGCCAAAGATCAGGATCGTTCGGAACAGTACCTCTATGCATAAGCCGAGCGTGCCAAATAAGGACATCGCCTTTCTTTGCAAGAAACTGCTCCTTCTCAAGTTCGCCACGGTTAATAATATCCTCAAACATTGGAGTTAAGAACTCCTCAGAATACCTAGGCCAGTTAGGATCATTTCGTAAACTGACAGGAATTCTCTGCTTTGTGGCTTCCTGCGTGATCGTAGGAAGGGTGTGACTGCCTCGCACGAACTCAAAAGGACCAGCATCTTCGTGGATATCATCTAGGGCTACCCATACTGCCAGATAATGATCTTTGTTTGAGTCTGGGTTTAAGTAGCCGTCTTGGTGCCAGTTACGAGTGGTAGACTTCCAGCCAGTGAGATTCAAGTGGATGCCCATCTGATCTCCAATGAGAGATTCTAATATTTCATGAAGTGGCTTATACGTTGCTAGTTCCATTAGACTAGGTACTTGGAAGTAAGCGCACTCGCCCGGATAACCCATTGGCCTATCGTGGTTAATATGGTTGTGCTGAATCCATGCTTCTTTATACGCCTCAATAATGTCGTCTGGCATGAAAGAGTCCAAAATCAGTACACCCTCATTGCGCCACTTTTGCTGCAAGTCATTTAGGGATGTATCACCCGGCTCTTCTCGGTCAAGCCACGGAAGGTCATGATCGGCAAACCCTCCTGACAGTAAATTAATTTGCTCCAGCAGGTCGGGACATTGCTCAATCGTTGAACCAAAAAGGTTCTGTAGCAGTTCCGTTTTTCCAGTCATTTCTCACTCGTTTCGCTTCATCAAGGTGCTCATCTGTCTTGCACCAACTTTCTAAATGTAGGCCAAGCAACTCAGCCTCTTTGGGATTAATCGTTATCCTAGTGTGGCAAAGTCGGCAAACCGCTAGAAGATTATTAAGGTCTAAAATGCTTCCACCTTGAGAACGATTAATTAATTCGTGAATATCTACAGAATAGTTTACCCCAACTACACCCGTTTTACCATCCTTTACTGAAAAGATGACACACGCTTCACAGAACGGGCGCTGACCCAATAAGTCAACTACTAGTGCCCTGCGATCCACGTACTTATCTTGCATCTTCTTTGAACGCTTTTTTAAAGGCGTCCGCTTTAATTGGCTATCTCCACGCTTTAATGGGGTGCGCCGAAGTGGTTTACCTCTTTTCATCCCAAACCCTTTGATGCATATCTTTAATTGTCCTGTAAAGGTTAGTTGCCCCTACTGACACATCAAAGCGCTTTACTTTTTTCTTGATGTCAGCAGCCACCTTATTCCTATAGCGCTGATTTTTAAGGTCCTTCAACAACTCTACGTACTCTGAAGGCTCAGTTGCCATAAACCCAATACCATGCTCCGAGGTTAACTCTTCATACTGTGGCGACCAAGAGCAAACAAACGGCACCCCTGCCGCAGCATATTCCAAACCCTTAATATAAGACTTTGCATGATTGAAAGGAATGTCAGTCAGCGGAACGATTCCGGCCTGAAACAAAAACCCATCTTGAAGTTGGTAGGGAGGTAAAAACGGTGAAGTAGATACAATGCCACCGCTAACCCCGATTTGTCTATTGAAATTGGGAAACGTGTGATGATCAACGTGCCCCGTGTGATGAAACACACTAAACTCAGAAATCTTGTTAATGTGTGGCCGCAAAATTTCAAGGTCTCCGCTTCGATGCGCTGTAGACCCCATCCAGCCGACGACCAACTTGCCTGCGGGGGAGTCAGTAAATGGCGGCACATTCGCATACTGCTTAGTATTCACATAATTCGTATGCAAAGCCACATGGTCATTCCACTCAAGCATACGATCCCGTAGGAACGGGGTAGACGCAATAACCCCGTCCGAGGCTTTTATAATCTTCTTATACCATTCCGTATTCTCCACTGGGTTCTTAATAGGATTGGAAATATCATATGCAGCATTCTTTTCGCTAAGGCCCCAATACCAGTCGTCTATGTCTTGTATGATTATTTGACCACGACTCTGTGCTTTTTGCATGTCGTTAAGCACGTTCTTATGCATGTATCGCTGCATAACAATAACATCACAATCGAAGTGATCGCCAGAATTATCCCATGAATGAATACCAAAAGTTCCCGTAGCGGCGTTATGAGCCAGAATGCCTAGCGCAACCTCAATTCCCTTTTTCCGAATAGGTGCAATATACTGCCCTATACGAATGTGCCCTGACCCACCCATAACGGGCAGACCTGTGCTAGTCAGCATTGAGCGAGACCAATCGTTAGATGCAAAGCCAATCTTCATCAGAACTTCCAAACTCCATCAAGGGCAGCGTACAAGCAGTCGTCGCCCTCGGAATTAACTAAGTCATTATCCTCATGCCAACGTTTGTGCGCAATAATGGCATCACGAAGAAACGTGGCAAGTGACAAAGAGGGATCGGCGGGTTGCCCAAGTGTAATTAACCTATCTACTTCAGCAAGACGCTTCTCAGCGTAAAACCTAAAGCGCTCTGACTTGGTTTTCTGATCCTCCATACCCGCAGCAGGATCAATCACGAAATCAGGGTACGACGATCTCAGGGAGTTAATGTCTGTTTCTAATTCACTTATCTTTTCAGAAACCGTACTAATGATTTCTAAAAGACAGTCTTTCCACAATTGAAGATTTTCAGGTAACCGAAGAAAATCTTTGTCTTGCTGAGAAGCGTTGTTCTTGATGTCCTCCGACACTATGATGGCAAAATTGTTTACCTGTGACATGGGTTAACGCCCCCCGAACTCCGGGCAAATAGACTGATAGTCACACCAGTTGCAAAGAGGACCCGTCCTAGTTTCAAACTCTCCCGAGTCACACATGGTCCTTACTTGGTCCCAAGTCTTTCGGACTTCTACACGAACATCGTTTTCAAGTTTCTCATCTACGTCATAGCGTGCAAACTGTCCAGACTTCACATACAGTAACTCTGCACGTTCCACTTCCATACCAGTCAACTCTTTAAGGAGAATGCTGTAGATCGTAATCTGCATCTTCTTCTCCCACTCATACTGCTTGCGAGGCTTCTTACCGGTCTTATAATCAGATATGACTAACTTGCCGTCTTCCACTGTGTAGCGGTCGATAATGCCGAAGATCGGTACACCATCAATATCTCCGTCCATCTTGGCTTCAATACCTTCAGCGTCAAAAGAAGTAGGGTCTTCCATCCCGAAATAGTTTTCAATACACCACCACGCCTTCCAACGGAACTCGTTCTCTTCGCACTTCTCTTTAAGAGCGTGGAACTCTGCCGACCACTTACTGCTCCACAGGTCTCGTGCTAACTTGCGGGCGGTCGCTTCTGTGCGCTCTGCACGTGGGTAGGTGAACAACTCTTCCAAAACTTCATGCACGAACGAACCTAGGTGCTGCGCTTCAGTTGACTCAGTAGGAAGTTTGTCAAGTTTTGAGAACTTAAACTTTAGAGGACATTGCTGAAACGTGCTAATAGAACTAGGCGACATGTACCTCGGGTAGTCGTATGACAGCGGACCTAAGTCAAGGCTATCCTGCATTGGTATCTGATTCTACTGGCGTTTCACTATCAGCCGGAGTCATCGACTTGACAAACTCTAGCATTGACTTAAGTAGATCACGAGTTACATTTTCGTTAGCGAACTCTACTCCGTTAGAAATTTCCGACCAATGGGCACGACACGCATCAATAGTATCCTGCGCCTGATTGTTTAAAACCTCTCGCAGTTTCTCAAAGTGATCTGCTGAGATAGGCTGGTCTGCTGTATCTTGAGCATATTCTAAGTTCATCGACTCTTCTGAACGGGCGAGGTACAAACCTACGCCAAAATGTTGCGCCGCCTTCTTTAGTGCATCAGACACCGCACCCTTCATCTCGTCGCCAAGATCAACGATGTCACCGTTCTTAGTGCGCTTGATCTTCTGCCCGCCAATACCATCCTTGGTAACCGTTAGCGCAGGTGCATCATTGGTGGGAACAAACGTTGCAGTAAGCCGAACATGGGCAACGACGTAATCGGGGTCCAAAGTATCACGGGTACAAGACAAAATCTCGTAAGACCACATGTCCACGCCGAGTACTCTGTTCAACCGAGTAATAACCTCGCTTACTGGAATGTACGTAAGGCTTGCGCCACCCTTTTTAAGTTGCTTCTCAACAGAAGCATCAAAAGGCTCTGATAGGGCCGTTAACATATTACTCACTTATCTCTCCTAATAACTAGACTCTTTTTTGCTTCTCCAACTTCACAGTAGTCGTCGGCATCCAAATGAAGTTCCTTCAACTTGGTTACCTTCCAATAGGAAATGCCTGCATACTGTAATGCCTCACGAATCATATCCGTGGGAGTCTTCACAACTTCACCAGTATTCAAATCGACACTACTATCAACAATGCGCTTACTAACATCATCAATAAGCGTCTTATGGTCCCACGTCTTCCGTGGTGAACCGGCCTTAATTTCAACGGTTGCACCATCCACCGCTACCGGAAGCGGAAGGTTGTCTAAATAGTCAGTGATCATAGACTGAAGTTCATTGAAAATCTCAGTCACATGCGACTTCATTAAATGCATGTCACTGGCAAACTGTAACAACTCTCCCTTATCGGTGGAATCAAAGTCGTCACCAAGTTGCATTACATGCCCCTCAAGGGCGGTAATTAACGCCTGCGCTTCGTGTAATGTCGAAGCAGCCTCAGGTACCTTGGACATATAGTCTCCTTAATAAATAGTAGATACTTCTATCTTACAGACTTTTTACAAGCGAGTCAAGATCATTCTTCCGTCTGGTTCAACAGTTGATGTAGAGAGTAGTCAATGTTCAACTCTAGCGGTTCACGCACAGAGGATATTGCTTCTTCTGAAACCATCGTCAGTTTCTCCGAAAACAAACGAATCGCATGTTGCTTTACAGCATCTGTCATTTCTTCTTCCGACGCATTGTTACCGAGTATTGTTGTTAGACCATCAACAATGAAGTTGTCTATCTCCCGGTTCAAGTACCTATCAGATACAGCAATAGTTAAATTATCAGCAGTCCACAATATCACAGAATAATCTTTACCATCAATACCCGTGTCTGGTGCATTAACGAAAGTAATTTTGATACCACCTCGCTGTAAAACCGCTAATACGTCGGGGTCGAAGTCATCATACTCGTTCCGCAAGATCAGAACCTTCCAATAATCTAACTAAGTCAGGCCCGGTGTTTCCTCCCCAAACCCCAACAGTCACCCCGCTGCGTAAAGCAAACTGTAGGCAGTCTTCCCGATGAGTGCAAATATTATTGCATATGGAAATAGCCATCTTGCGACTAGACGGTTTAGAAGAAAAGAACAGCCTATCTTCTCCGACGCACGGGGCGTCCTGAAACCAAACGGGTGCGTCTACATTGAACATTGTAATTTCTCCATGATAAGCGTATTGTATATAAACGCTGTCAAGCGATCAAGTCAAAAGTGGACTTGACAGCCCCCACCGACCCGAGTACCCTATGAGCAAACTACAAGAGGAGCAAACTACCACAAGACTGAATCCGGGGAATCCCGATGACATAAACGTTCACTGAAGGACCGGTGGGTTACACTCGTCACGCAACTGGTACTTACACGATAAAGAGGGCACGCCTGCCCAAAGAGGAACGATTTGGATCACACGATACACTGGACACACATCCTTGACGGGATGCCAGTCACTGCACGGAGAGCATCAAGCCTTGAGGAACAGGTTCGGAACAGGCAACAGCCCATGCGGTTCCGGCACACGGGCAACTAGAGCCATATCTAGGGAGAGTGGGCATCGCTGAAAAAATAGGCGGTGTTTGGGGTCCATGAAGTGAACAGCCTTGAATAAACCATATGGGTTCGTCCCAGCCTCTCGTGCGTTAGCGTCAACTACCACACGAAAGGGTGGGTGTGCTATGTCAAAAACAGGTAAAATAACGGCATGTATGAAAACATTAAACTGGAATGGAACGCCCACAATCTACAGCCCCTAAAAGGAAAGCCCGTCATGGAAGTCCTGCTTCGGGGGATAGAGTTCTTAGACGAGTACTGGCTATCAGCCGGAACACTGCTTGGACTAGAGCGGGACAACGGATTCATCCCCCACGACACCGACTTAGACCTTGCTGTACTAGGGCATTGGGACAGAGCACGGTTACCCGAAGACGAGTTCTTTGCTGGAAGAGTAGTGAGCGACGGGGATAGGCCCATGCAAGCGGCTTACGTTCACAAAGAAACCCACATCATATTCGACGTTCTACACTGGTGGCCCCACCCCACGAACGACGAACTTCTAATCAACATAAAAGAAGATGGTCATTTGATCAGGCCAAAACACCTAGTTTCACCACTATCGACAAAAACTTATCTAGGTCACGACTTTAGCGTTCCCAACGATATTGATGGTTACCTCACCGACTGGTACGACACATGGCGTATTCCACAACCGGGAGGTAAAACAACGTGGCTAAAGTAGCGCTGACTGCGGCAATCATGGACTTGTGCCACGAGGGCCATATAAAACTTTTGCAGAATATGCGGGCAAGCGCCGATGTGGTAGTTGTGGTCTTGCACTCTGATGAGTCTTGCTGGCGGATTAAAGGAAAAATACCTATCCAATCGCTTGAGCAGAGAATTAACAATCTGAAGATAACAGGATTGGTAGATGAGGTACTAGTCACACACACGGACGACCCCGGAGTGACATTTAAGAAGGCGTACAGCCATTACCCTAATCACGACTTCATATTCATAAGAGGAAATGACAATTACGAATTTCCGGGGAAGGCTACTATTATCGAATTAGATATACCGATTAAGTACACTGCGTACACAGAAGGTGTCAGCAGTACCCAGATAAGGAACGAACTACTGTGCGACTAATATGGCTTCTCGCCGCACACCATTTTGCAGACGTGGCACTCCAACCTGACTGGCTGATAAACCTTAAATCAAAAAGACTGTTCGCAATTTTTGAACATGTCATGGTTTACACGGGAGTTGTATGTGCGACAATATACTGGCTAGGGGGAACAGTCACCCCTTGGTTGTTTGCGTATTTTGCTGTAGGGCACTGGCTTACAGATGCATTCTTTTATCAGTATCTGCCTTGGAAAACCGGAAAGCCCAAACCGTACTGGCACGTGTACCCAGACCAAGCCTTGCACTACTTACAGATAATTATTTACCTTACACTAATCGCTTAACTTGTTGAGTATCTAAAAACACAGTTGCTGTTCCGTTAACAAGTTCCACTTGATCCATAGGGACTCCGACTCTAGAAGCAATCGCCGCACGTATCCGAATATCTTCCATAGGGTCGTAAGAGTCCAAGAAGTCATGATCCCCCCTATCTTCAGACAAAACTTCCATAAGAGGAACTGGAGCAGGCGGATCGACACAAGTCTTGCAGCACAGACGGTCTTCGTTGATCTTAGGTTTACGAACACTATCCACAGCGTGCCCACACTCCAACTCAATGTGCCACTTAGTTTGTCCGTACTCACCCAAGCGAACTGCCTGAGTGACTAACCGCTTCGGTCCACGTTTACTCATACAGATATCGTACCAGCACCCTTGACTCCAGACCAGCGAAAGCATAGAATACACTTATGGATAAATCTAAACTTCTAGAAGACGCACTTGGTCAAATCGAAAAGCAATTTGGCGAAGGCGCAATTATGCGGCTTGGTGATAACGCTGCAATGGCAGTAGAAACAATCTCAACCGGGTCAATCGCATTAGACCTTGCACTAGGAGTCGGAGGACTTCCACGAGGGCGAGTGACTGAAGTCTTCGGACCTGAGTCATCAGGTAAGACCACGGTCGCACTTCACGTGATTGCAGAGGCCCAAAAGAATGGTGGGCAGTGTGCGTTCATCGACGCAGAGCACGCACTAGACCCTGTGTATGCCAAGGCAATTGGATGCGATGTTGATTCACTTCTCGTCGCTCAGCCCGATACTGGCGAGCAAGCACTAACCATCACAAACAAGTTGATTGAGTCAGGTGCCCTAGACGTTGTGGTTGTGGACTCTGTAGCAGCGCTTACCCCTCGTGCTGAGATTGAAGGCGAGATGGGCGATAGTCACGTTGGCCTACACGCACGACTCATGTCTCAGGCTATGCGAAAGATTGTCGCAAACCTCAACAACTCAAAGACAACACTGATCTTGATCAATCAGTTGCGTGAAAAGATTGGCGTCATGTTCGGGTCACCCGAAGTGACAACTGGTGGCAAGGCTCTAAAGTTCTACGCATCTGTTCGACTAGATATTCGACGCATTGAGACACTAAAGGATGCTTCTGAAGCAGTAGGCAACAAAACCCGTGTTAAGGTGGTCAAGAACAAGGTTGCTCCCCCCTTCCGGCAGGCAGAGTTTGAGATTGCTTACGGTGAAGGCATCAGCCGAACCGGAGACATTGTAGACATCGCTGCACAAATGGGCATCCTAGACAAGAAGGGCGCATGGTACGCATATAAGGGTGAAAACATTGGGCAGGGTAGAGTCAATACAAAGGCATTCCTTGACGAAAACGTTGACATCCGAGAAACTATTGCGGACACTATCTACGCCTCTATTTGACAGGCGCTAGCATATGTAGTATCCTTGGAAGTCCAAGAAAGGATACAGTAATGGCTAGAACCAAAACCGTTAAAGCAACCAAAGCGCCTGTTGGACCGCCTCCCGGCTGGATAGTAACAGACGAGTATCAACTCTCGCCCCAAGTCACACTCTCAAAGGGCGACGAATGCCGAGTCAAAGGCGAGCAAGGCAAGTACAAGTTCATCCGCCACGTTATAAACACCAACCTAAACCCGCAATCAGAATGGGTTGACTTATGGGGAGGATCACATGGTCATGAACAGTGGAGATCGGTCAGGGTAGATCGACTTAAGCACGTTCCCAAGAAACGCTCTCGTAAAAAGAAAGAACCCCAGTCACCTAAGTGACCGGGGTTCGTTCCCTGTTAGGGAAGGACACAAAAGGAGCAAAAGCCTATCCACTAACAACCATATACTATTACATCACTTGATGGTTGATCAAGCGATGTGGGCACTACCCTCAGACGAGAGAAGCCGTTGATTGGTCGCCAACCTTGGTAGCAGCAAATGACTTCACTACTGAAAGGGCGGCGGCAACAGCAGCCGTAGCAGCACCCTTGGCTGAAGCCATGTCAGTCACGACAAACATTGCCAGAAACGTCTGGGCGAATGTCATAAGGGCACGTTCTCCAACCTGCTTGTAGATGCTAATATCCATATATATTCTCCTTGTTAGGGGATTAGGGTTGAGACAATCTTGTCATTGTCTCTATAATAGTGTATCACACCCATTGTGATTGCATAGGAGCACATTTATGTAAAAGTTATCTCAACTTTTATCTTGGGTCAGTCTGAATGCTGCGTCAATCTCATCAGCAGTCACCACACCATCATCAGCATAGGCAGCGGCCAACTTCTGCAAAACAGTGGCAGTCGCCGTTACACCAGCCAGAAATGCAGCCTTCCACGGCTCAATACCGCCAATCACACTAGCGCCACCAATGATAGCCATAGCGTTCATTACGAAGACCGCAAAGATACGGCCAAATGTGTTAACAATAAGTTTGCGAGTTTCATTCTTCATTGTCATCACTTTCCTTTTCATCATCTAAATAATCTAAAATCGTTCCCAGTAGATGCAGTCCTAAGCCTGCAATAGCAATGTAAATTCCTCTCTGTAATGTCGTGGATGAAAGAGTGATAAGTACCATGCCCGTTCCCGCTAAGGTCCAGCCGAGGTAAAGCATCTCTCTCCCCATCCGCTTAATAGCACCAATTGTGGTTTTAAATATTTTCATTATGCCTCCTTTCAGCGAGACTGTCTTCTTCTAGAACTTTTACTTCCACCACCAGAATCCCCACTTCCACCACCACTGGTTCCTCCACCTCCACCAGAAGGGCCACCGCCGCCGCCCGCAGGACCAGCAGAGGTGGCAGCAGTTGCCACCGTAACGGCTGCGGCAGCAGCAACCACAGTACGGCGAGTTTCGGTATCTACGGTTGAGCCATCGGCCACATACTCGTTGTACGCTTCATCTTCAAAGATGTTAATGGAGTCCTCAAACTCCTCTTTAACTTCACCGTCAGCGTCGTTCAATGCGTCAACAAGAACTTTTTTACCGTCTTCTGGAATTTCATCAAAGTTGTCTTCCGAAACAAGTGCTTCAATTTCTGCGACGGTGACTTCACCGTCAACTACGTCCAAGAAATCTTCAGCAAGTTCTTCGTCCAAGGCATCAAGTTCTTCAACAACTTTTTCTTCAGCGGCGTCAACTTCGGACAACTCCACACCCTCAATATCAAGACCAAGGCTGTTTAGTTCCAGCGCTAATTCTTGTTCTTCTTCCTCAACGTCAAACTCTTCAAAGAACTCGTCAACGCTTAACGCTTCGCCTGTATCTTCGTCAACAAACTCAAACTCAATTTCTTCGCCGTTTACAGTAACAATCTCTGGCTCAGGCTCAGGCTCAGGCTCAGGCGGAAGAGTTGTCGTCGGAGGGAGAGTCGTTGGTGGAGGCGTTGTTGTCGTCGTCGTTGGTGGCAGCGTTGTGGTGGTGCTTGTAGTTGTAGTGCTTGTCGATGTAGTCGTAGTTGGGGTTACCGTAGTCGTCGTAGTCGTAGGTGCTACGGTTGTGGTGGTCGTTGATGGCGGTGCCTCCGTCGTCGTAGTTGTAGGCGCTACCGTCGTCGTTGTTGTAGGCGGCAACGTCGTTGTTGTCGTTACAGGTATTGTACTGGTTGTTGTTGTTGCCGGAGGCAAGGTCGTAGTAGTTGGAGGTAAAGTTGTAGTAGTTGTTGTTGTTGGTGGAACGGTTGTCGTCGTTGTGGTCGGTGGAACGGTCGTCGTGGTCGTTGTCGTAGGAGGAACGGTCGTAGTGGTCGGAGGGGTAGGCTCCTCTACAGTCAGCGTCACTTGGGTAGACCATCCAGAGTACACACCTAGAGTGTCATTGTCGGCACGCACGTCAAAGACGTATTCTTCTCCAAGTCCTCCGGTGCCCTCAAACAAGCCGTAGGACAGAGTATATTCGGTAGTGAGAGCATTTTCGTCGCCAACATTTCCAGTAGCAACACCCCATCCAGCATCGGGCGGTATACGGAAAGAGATGGCATAGCGTTCGGGATCGACATTTCCGGTATTTGGTTCATCCCAATCCAAGAAAACGCCGTTAGCGGTCAACTCACCGGTAAGGTTCATCGGCGGGCCAAGTGTCTGCGGAACGGTGGTCGTTGTAGTAGTGGTCGGCGGAACCGTTGTGGTTGTCGAAGTCGTCGTTGTGGTCGTCGTTGTGGTTACAGGTGTAGCCCAAGTCCACGTATTTCGCACAAATCCACAAAGTGTGGTTGAGTGAAGTCCTTTGCATGTGTCCCACGAAGCATTAGACGACCAGCCATTTGGAGCGGAGTTGCTGTTGATAGAGTTAAACTGTGGGTTTGTGAGTAGGCTTGTTAAGTCAGTCCATTCTGTTGACCCATCAAGTTTGGCCTTGAATGAAACTTCTTTAACCTCTGTGCCATAGTTTCCGCCCCAGCCCTCGCCGTCCTTCGCCCAGATACGAATCTTTATGGTGTCCCAGTTTGTTGAATCTTGGACACTTGTTGAGGTGGACGCTTGGAACCAACTAGACCCCACCTCAACCCAAGAAGTCGGGGCAGAAGAGGTTATGTTACCTTGCAGCAAATTCCCTGCCGAGTCATAAGCAGCGTACTGCGTGCGAACGTAATCGTTAACATCGTAGAAACGCTTAACAAGAGGGGTGACAACAATTGAATCAATCTCTCCTGCATATGAGGAAACATCAATCGTTTGTTCAATGTATCTAGGATTGTAAGTAAACCTGACACCATTGTAGGTGCTGAAGTTTGTGGCAAGCGTCAGTCCCGAGGAAAGTGAGTACTCTCCACCATCGTAACCCACGCTGTTCTGCTGAGGAAAATAGCCAGCCCTAAGGCGATACACACCAGCATCTAACGTCGCAGCAAGCATCGCTGATACGCACTGGTCTGTTGTGTTGTGCGCACCGTCGTCGTTAAATGTGACTTGTGTTCCCGAGAGGTCGTACAACCATAGCATCGGGTCAACAGTGTTCTCTTGACAGGACTGATTGCTGTTGCCGTAAATAACAACATCGGTATCATCTTGCTCAACCTCAAAGTACCAGTCAGATTCCTCGGTAACCGTGTATGAAGCGGCTGCTGCTGGGACAGGCGCAAACCACGCTAGTGCAAAAACCCACACAAGCGCTGCTTTAGCCATTCTCTTGTAGGTTCTGCCCTTGCGCAGCATAAAAGTCCCCTACCGTACCACTAACACCTACTATTATTGTATCGTTGTGGGGACTTGCCAAGTGTCAATCAAGCGGTATAATAAGACACATGCCGACGTATACATACAAATTTGTTGAAACTGAAGAAACTGTAGACGTGTACCAGTCTTTCTCTGATGATACCTTGACAGAACTAGAGCATCCTGAAAATGGTACAAAAATGCGAGTCAAAAAGGTATTCCACTCGCCAGCAGTGACCGGCGTAGAGAACGTACCCAAAACCGTGTCGCCCACCTATCGGTCCGACCGATCTGCGGTCTGGAACAGCGCACAACAGGACTGACATGGGACGCCTAACTTTTCTTGTGGGAACAATGTCATCCGGCAAAACTACACATCTTCTACAAACACACTTCAATGTTGAAGACGCATTCCCCGGTCAAGTTTTGCTTGTAAACAAAAATGACCGCTCTGGTGATTCAGTCTGTTCAAATCGGATGGGCGGCATGTCTATCTCGTGTGGTATAGACGACGAAACTAATCTAATTGATCTCGTTTCTGACACAGAGAAAAAGAATGAAGAAAAAATTCTATACATATTTGCTGATGAGGTACAATTTTTTTCTGAGGAACAGATTGAACAAATGGCGCATCTCTGTGATGTAAATGACATGACCATCAATGCATATGGCCTTCTAACATCTTACAAAGGAGAATTGTTTAAAGCCACTAAGAGGCTGATCGAACTAGCCGACAGGATTGTCCAGATCGGTAACGGTATGCGGTGTTGGTGCGGTGCTATGGCCACGCACAATGGTTTGTATTTAAAAGGGATTAGTGCCTCAGCAGGCTTAGATACTGTCGTAGATAATGAGTCAACCGTAGATTACCGGGTCATGTGTCGCAAGCATTTTCTAGAACACATCGGCTTCCGCTCAAAGAGCGACCTGCACCTGTAGTACGCCACCATCCTCGGAAAGCACAGTAAGGTCAAGTCCTTCAAATAAAATATTGGCAACCTGCATCATATCGTCCACAGCCAATTCCCGGTCTTCGTCATCAGGATCAGACAGGTCAACTAGCGTATCCACGAAGTAGTTGAATAGTGCCATTCTGGCTTGTTCAATGTTTTCTTCAGACATGCTGTTAGTCTAGTCTCAGAAAATTTTCTGATCAAGCAGTCTTG
>WLWF01000741.1_pt1 | contig 30479 bp, 35 predicted proteins | sample 6718331 | NCBI WGS metagenome assembly WLWF01 (sample SAMN12718692, study PRJNA515312) | sponge metagenome | isolation source: marine sponge | host: Mycale hentscheli | place: New Zealand: South Island, Marlborough, Capsize Point | collected 2003-05-01 | reverse complement strand
CAGGATGTTCCTCGGGTACGCCTCGGCAAGGCCACGCGAGTATATTGGAGGTTCATACCTTTTTGGGTACGCCCCGCACCTTTTTGGGTACGCAGATCTGGTGCATGGCTCGGAAATCTTTGGGTTTTATCTGGAGGCACTTGCGTCCTATGTGCGATAGTTGTATGTTTGTTGTATAATTTTAATATATATAATATGGCAAAGGCTTATAACCTCAACCCACAGAGGCAAAAAAATTGGGAGAATTTTCAGATTTGGTGTAAAGCCAATGACGTTTCAGCAAGGAAAGGAATTGAAGATTTAATTGAAAAACATTTGCGGGAGCAGAAAATACCGCCAGAGGTTGTTGAACCAAAATGGAAGTAGATGAGCAGAGAGATGGACACATCAGAACAAGCCCTTTTTGAGATGCTTAATTTCTTATGGAATTTAAACCAAGACGGAAAGGGTTATCCAAGGGGAATCACCAAACTACTAAAAGAGTTCAAATGCTCAATGGTTAGTTATCTGGTAAAAACTTTGAAGGATACAAAATTCATCGCTTTGCATACTCAAGACGGCAAACGGGAGAAGATGGTAACTTATTTACCGAATGAAAGGCCAAGACCTAGTGACGCTATCAAGTTAATGGAACAGGCAAGGAAGAAAAAAACAGATTACATGAAAAAAAGTAAAGAAGCAACGACCCCGAATGTTCAAAAAGAGACCGAGAGCATTGGCCGACCATACGTCAAAACTGGTATGACCTTGGAGGAGCTTGACGAAAGGATGTCAAATTTGCAGAAAGCATTTGATACAAGTCAACTTAATCCTGGACCAACTGGTTATGCTTGGGATGATTCAGAGTTGAAGCCAAAAGGTATAACTCGAGATCTTACTGCTGATGAACGACTCAATATCATAGCGGAAGAGGCCGCGCTAAGATTAAAAAAGAGCAAGGAGGCCTATAAAGAAGCAAAAAAGGAATACAATGAAGCGAAGGTAATAGTAAATTTTTTAGGAACAATATTATGAAATTAACAGGGGCGTTTATGGTTCAAGACGCATATAAAACGGAAGTCAAGGAGGCTTTTGAATCAGGTAATAAGGATAAAATACAAAGTTACATAACCATGGGAGTAATTATCCCATTAGAAGTTGAGGAATTATGATTAATACGATAGTTAATATAGCCAGAAAGGCACTCGGAAAGCCAAAGATTGTGCATTATAAGGTGAAACACATTCACAGAGACCATACAACCTTTAGTCCAACGGGCAATTGGGAAACCATAAAAATGGAGACTTTTGAAAGCAAAAACTACGAACTTGTTCATTTATACAAATATAAAATGGAGGAAGAGGGCGTTGTGTACGTGGTTAGTGCTACGGAGCAAGAATATGAGTTTAGAACCTGGACGCTTACTGTTGGGAATGCTCATTTTCGTTCAGCAAGAACACTTCTGGATGAAGAAATCAACATTATCGGAATGGGATTTGTTGACCCTGTAATGTACGCAAGGCATCAGGCCGCAACCATTAAAAGGACTACCAGAGATGCAAAAAGCTAAGAATACACCGCACTCTTGGAGCGAGGATAAGTTGCAAATGAATGTTTTTGTGTGGTATCAGAACACATATAAGCATCTCCATGGACTGCTATTTCACGTACCAAATGAGAACCAAGACGGGAAGAGGGGAAAGAAAATGCAATTCATGGGAGTGGTGCCCGGGGTTGCTGATCTTCTCTTTTTTGTTGGAACACCGACTGCATTGGAGCTTAAACGCCCTGACGGTAAGAATAATATCAGTCCCGCACAGAAAAAATGGCGTGATCAATGGACTGCCGCAGGGAATTGCTACTTTGTTTTCAATGATGAGTTGGAGATAAAAAACTTTATTATTAACCGCATAAATCATATATTTGGTGAAAAGGAAGCCCGCTACATTTAGGATTGACCCCAAAATAAAAGCCGAGTTTCAGGCTAATTGCAAGGACCGAGGTTACACTATGGGGATAATGCTAGAGGTGATGATGGAAAAATATAATGCCCGTCAGAAGTACTTCCGTAAAATTGAAGCAAATTATGAGCTCAAACTCGCAATCGAGCGAATGGCAGAAACTAAAGGATTCATTCCTAAGTAAACATTCGAAGAAAATGAACGCAATTATGGATGACATGGAAGCAGAGGAATTTCAGGTTGCGTTCTTTAAACTGGCAGATTTTGTTGTACCCAAACTAGCAAGGGAGGAACAGATAGCCGATGAAGATAATGAGATAAATATAAATATAAATTATGTCAAAAGTACAGCAGACAAAGAAAACAGGATTATGGAGTGAGTTAGTCATCGTTGCCGTTTTTATGGGAGTGTTGGCATACTTCGACTTTGCGTGGCTATGGCCCGCGATTGTTTATGGTCTAATTTGGGCCTGTATTGGGATCTGGTCATTCTGGATTACAATAAAAAAGAAAAATATACGAACTAAATATAAAAAATGGTTTGGGAGGAATTAGGCTGATAGTTGTCTTAGATGATATGGTTAATGATTTTAGAGAACATGGATTCACATTTGTTACTCGTGAGATCATTTTAAAGAACCATTCTATGATTATTGATGCGGAACTCTTAGAACCAAATGGGATTGAATGGCAAAATGGGAATTAGATATACAGAAACCCGAGATTGGGCCTGTTCCTGGAGTAAAAGTTAGTACAGTATTTGAGAAAACACTTGACGCGTTCATGAGTCGCGAATATCGTCAGGTGGTAAATTATGGAGGGTCAAGAAGCGGTAAATCATACCAAACCTTGATTCTCTTTTTGATTATGCTTATCAAATATCCTGGAGTGAAAATAACTTGTTGGAGGAACATGAGGGTAGTTTGTAGGGCTACGATACGGGAGGACTTTTTGAATATTATATCAGTTGATATGAGACTATTCAAATTGTTTAAGATAAACAAGAACGAGGGAACGTTTACTGTTCGGTCAAATGGAAGTGTTATTCACTTTGAGGGTTGCGATAGTCAACAAAAGGTACTGGGGATGCGACAACACTTTGCTTTCTTTAACGAAGTGAGTGAAATTAATGAAGAAGTCTATAACCAGATTGATCAACGAACAGATTTCATGCTCTTTTGCGATTATAACCCGTCAAAAATGTTCTTTCTGGATAAGTATAAGAACAATCCAAACACACTTTACATTCACTCTACGTATAAAGATAACCCGTTCTTACCGAGCGGTATTGTGAACAAATTGGAGTCATACAACCCAAATGACCCGATAAACGTCAAGAATGGTACTGCGAATGAATTTATGTACAAGGTTTACTGCTTAGGTACGCAAGCGGAAAAGCCAAACAAGGTACTAAAAAACTTCCCACGTTGTACACCCGAATATTATTTAAGGTTAGACTACAAAGAATACTTTGGTTTGGACTTTGGTACATCATCGCCAACAGCAGTTGTTGGAGTGAAGTATGACGGAGACCGAACCTTTTTTGTTCGCCAATTATTATACAAGCCCGGGAAGGATATGCGGATGACAATCGCAAAGTATATCTGGAGGCACTTGGCCATGATTGGAGCAAACGATGATTTGGTTTGTGATTCTGCAAAAATGTCCATGGTTACAGATATGGGAAAAGAAGGATTCAATTCAATTCCTGCACTCAAAGGTCCAGGATCTTTTGACCGAGGAATCTCCCTTTTACAAGGTATTACAATCATCGTTACAACAGATTCTTTCGAACTTATCGAAGAAAATAGCGGATATGAGTACAAGCAAGATCGGTTCGGAATCGTTACAGATGACGTGATACGCAAGGATGATCACTTGATTGATGCTATGCGATATGTCATTACATATATAGTTACTATTTTAGGAGTAAAAATTTAAAATTTTTTTATAGCTTTGGAGATAATCTGTAATTTTAATGTAAATGGCATTTGGAATTTGGCAAACACTGTTCAAAAAACAGGTCTCCTACGAGAAAAACTATGATGGTCAGGACAATTATTACGTAGAGGGAGCTATCCCAATGCTAAACAAACGGACCAATCTTTGGTACGGTCAGAATCACCCGATATTAACACCCGCACTTTTATTTGTTTCCAACTTACTTGCTCAAGCGAAGTTTGTTGCGAAAAACCAAGATGGTGATATTGTGCCAAACGTGTTTCTTGACAAGATGAAGAAACCGAACCCGTTTCAAACTGAAATTGACTTTTTAGAATCAATACAATTTTTAAAACTAGCCCAAGGACGAGCAATCATTTATTTGAAGCGGAGCCTCGGATTTAAAGACCCAGATGAAATGTATGTCTTGAGGGATGACCTGATTACTTGGCCTCCTGGATTTCATACACCGATGAATATTAATATGACGGCATGGGAAAACGCTATGATTGTGTACGATATTGATGGGCTAAACGAAAGGATACGTTTGGGGGACTTGCTGTTCCTTTACGATTTACCTAATGTTGGTAGCGTACACAATTCTTTTGGAAGTACTTCACACGCACTTAACATTCTGGAAGTACCTTCAAGGCTTGACGGCTTAGAACAAACCTTGATTAATACCTACGATTCATTAGTCGCCAAAAATGTAATTCTCAATACAAATGGAAAAGAAATGCTTTCATCGGGTGGCAACACTTCTGGACAGGCCCCATTCAATGCCGAGGCAAAAGAACAGGCGCAAAGAATGTTCAACACTAACTACGGACCCGGGGGGAATAGATCAAGAGCGTTCATTACGAGTGCCGATGTTACGTGGCAATCACTTCATGTTGCACTTAGGGACTTAGGATTAGATGAATCTGTAAAAGTGGATGGCAACCTGATCTACACCGCGCTTCACATACCCAAGGATATTTTATCACTTGAGGCAAAGAAAACAACATACAATAACTTTAAGGAATCAATGACATCGTATATTCAGAATGATATACAAGCCATGGCCAATGATATTGCTCAAACGTTCTGGGCTGAAACTGATGACCCAATGATTACGATTGAAGCAAGTTTCGACCATTTACCAGTTATGCAGTTTGCGGCTATGCAAAGTTATGATTCAAGGTCTAAACAGGCGATTGCATTATCAAATCTAAGACTCGCGGGGCTACCTGACGAAATGGCCTTGGAGATGGTAGGGTTGCCAAAAAACACACAATTAAATGAAGTCAGCGGAATCATCACAACAGAAACAATGCCGAACACTTCCCAAGGAGAAGATAGCGAAGCTACACAAGGAGAAGATAGCGAAGACTAATAGCGGAAAATTGATAAAAAAATAATACATTTGAAACATGAACATTCCAAAATTTGAAACGAAGAAAGAACTTTTTGCCTACTTGAAGGAAAATCAAGAGGATTTAATCTATCAAAAGAAATGCGCAACCAAGGAGGAGGATAGCGTTGTTGGGTACGTAGGTGCGACAACAAACAAACCTCAAGTTACCAAGGGCGCAGTTGATAAGGGCGATACAGTTTGCAAAGTACGAGCTATTATCAATACTACAAACTGGATGGATTCTCACAAAGACGTTCACGTTGCAGGAATTTGGAATAGAAGTATCAAGAACAATAAATCAATCAAGCACTTGCAGGAACACCAAATGCAATTTGACAAGATCATCTCGGATAAAGGTGACTTGAATGTATTTGTAAAAGAATATGACTGGAAGGACTTAGGCCATGACTATGAGGGAAAAACTCAAGCATTGGTTTTTGATTCTGATATTAAGGCTGACAGGAACCCTTATATGTTCAAGCAGTATAAAGATGGTAACGTAGATAACCATTCAGTCGGAATGCGCTACGTCAATATCAAATTGGCAATTAATTCAGATGAAGAATCTGACAAAGAACAAAAAGCAGTTTGGGATTCAATTTACCCAGACTTAGCAAATAAAGAAGAAGCCGACAAGCACGGATACTTTTGGGCGGTCTATGAGGCCAAGGTCATGGAAGGGTCTGCGGTTGTTGTTGGTTCAAACGTTATGACTCCTACGCAATCCCGCGAAAAGCACATTGTAGAGGAAGAAGCTCAACCCGACCTCGCGTCACTTGAGGAGAAAGCAATTATTAAATTTTTAAATTCTTAAACAGAAACATGGAAACACCAGTAAACAATCCATTAGAGCAACCAAAATCAGAGATTGGTATTGCGTTGCAAAAGAAATTTGACGCGACTCAAAAGGAGTTGGCAGATTTGAAAAAGACTATGGCATCTAATGATGATGTAGCGAAATTAACCGATGCGATGAAAACGCAAGGTGAAGCACTTAAAGAGTATATGAAAGGACAGCGCAAAGAAGAAGCGAAAGACTTTGGCGCTCAATTCATGGACTTTTTGTCAAACAAAGAAGTTCAAACGCAGATCAGCGAAATCCAGAGAACTAAGTCTGGAGTTGTGAAGTTCGAGCCTTTATCTTATGTGAACTCGGAAGATGCGTATAACGTATTGGAAGCAGTAAGCAAAGCAGTTGGCCCTGTAACAAGAGCCCAAGGTTCTATTGTTGGAACAGTACCTCCAAACAATGACACGAACTTAATGGCGGTTAACTACAGAAACGACAATCCTTTAACGGCATTGTGTACGACTGTACCGACAAGTTCTCATTCATACCCATACACAGAAGCCGAGCCAAAAGAAGGAGCTTTTGCAGAAGTGGTGGAAGGAGCGTCAAAGCCACAAATCGACTTCCAATGGAAGAATCGTTATGTGACACCGTTCAAAATTGCAGCTTATGAAACCTTAACTGATGAGGTTGTACGTGACGTTGCAAGGATGCAGGCCGTTGCTCAACAGTTCTTGAGAGACAGACACGACCTTTTCAAAGCTAACCAAGTTTATTTTGGTGCAGGAGATGGAATTACTGCTATTGAAGGAGCTACTGTTATAGGTAGAACTTTTGTTGCGGGAGATATGGCTTTAGCTGTTACTAAGCCGAACTTTATGGATGTTGTAAATGCGGCTGTAACCGATATTTACACAACTCATAACTTTACGGACGAGTCAAACTATATGCCGAATATTGTTTTGATTAACCCAGTTGATTTCTACTTGCAATTAGTTTCTGCAAAGGATGAAAGAGGTTTACCACTTTACCCACAAGCAGGACTTTTCAATGAAGTTACAATTGGAGGTATGAGAATCAGACCTTGGGAAAAAATTCCTTCTGGAAAGATCTTTGTTGCTGACATGAGCAAATACAACCTTACGAATTGGGTACCTTACTCTGTTCAAATTGGATGGGTTAATGATGATTTCATCAAGAACCAATTTACAATGGTTGGGGAATCAAGATTCCACGCTTTTGTTAAGAACCACGATAGACAAGCGTTCTTGTACGATGATATCGCAACGATCAAAACGGCCATTACTGCCGCGTAATTAGAAATTTTTAACCCTAAATATATTTTATTATGAAGAACATTGTAATGTACAACTGCGAAGTGATTGTTGCCAAATTTGGAACCTACAAGAAAGGTGACAAAATTCAGATTGAGTCGACAACTGCGAAAGCGTGTGAAGAAAACGGAAAAGTAAAGGTTTTGAAGAAAGCCGCAAAAAAGGAGTCTAAATAATGATTATTAAGACAACAGATTTTCAGTTAGGAGCGTTCATCCCAAATCGGGATGACGCACCTAATTCTGATATAATTGGTAACGAACCGGTACTGCAAGGATTCATTGATACGGAAGTTGAAGAAATACTTGTTGAGTTACTTGGTTGGGATTTGTTTAAAATAGTTTCTGGTCACTTGGATGGTAATGGCGATATGCCTGTTACCGCTCCACAAGAGTACCAGGATCTAGTAAACGGCAAAGACAATTATAGAGGAATGAAGCGATTTCTTGTTGCCTATGTATTCTATAAGTTTATCCTTAATGACAGGAGTCAGTATTCAACGTTAGGAACTGTACGAGCCACTTCGGAAGGAGCGGAGAATGTAGAACCAAGCGCAAAGGCGATTGCTGAATACCAGAAGTTTTATAAACAAGCAATTGGAACGTATTGGGACGGACCACTTGTTACCCGAAACAGTTTTGGGATGACAGGTGTAATTTGGGCCAACATTTCAAAAAGCGCATTTTTAAGTATGTACGATTTCTTAGCGGAAAACGAAACCTCTTATCCTGAATGGGAAAAGAATTACACAATACCTCAACACAACTTGTATGATATTTAAAAGATTCAAAGAAGCATTTGACCAGTTACCGCCAGTCACAGACTTGAGCGGGAAACAGTTTGAACCAGTCTTTGACTTTGGTACAGAAGATGATTTGAAAAAGAGGTTGACGAGTAATAGGAGGACGAACCCGCCATTCAAGTTTTACCCTATAATTTGGTTAGTCACACCGATTGAAGAAGCCGAGAGCGTTAGCGCGACTTTTATATTGGCAACGATGAATAAAAAAACTGAAATGGGTAATTGGGACAGATTACATTGGTCTTTTGATTCTATCTTAGAACCTTTATTGACAAACGTCATGAAGGCAGTCAAGCAGAGTAGGACTTTTAAATTTGACCCCGATGGATGGGATAAGAATTACAGGGGGACAAAATATTTTGATTACCATATCCAACCCGATATTTGGGACGCCATTGAAGTGGAGTTCGTACTTAGGTACAATCGGGAGTGTAAAGTTAAAACGAAAATGAATTTCTAAAATAAGCGAAAATGAAAATATATAATGATACTTGCGGAGCAGATGCTCTTAACCCGGGGAATACGGGCGCAAATTCTCAATGCTTAGAGTCGGTAACTGTTATGACGTTCTTGGCGAAGGACGGATTTAAGTTCGACAGCGTTGCAGATTTTAAAGACTTAGCCAAATGGCAAGAAGCCGTACAAAACAGAGACGTTGTTCCTTTGTTTGAAATGTACGAATTGACACCGAACAATACTGATGCAACTTTCTACGAGTCACGTAACTTTAGAAAGAGAACTCAAAAAGCTACAAAAATTACTGACTTCGAGGTATACCTTGGATACTGTTCTCATGCGGCCCTAAAAGCCTATGAAAATAGTGAGTGGAACAGAGTTTTTGAAGTTACAGAGGATGGCGATATTCTTGGAGTATACGCTACTGATGGAGTTGGAGTGCAAGGTCAGAAACTTAAAAACTTTGACGTTGGTATCAGGACTGCGGCAACTGTTGACAAGCCACCTTACACGATGGTATCAATGACTTTTCAAGATCACGAAGAGGTTGAAATGGGAGCTGTTTTAAGTACACCAGACTTTGACCCAATCGATGATATTAAAGGTATTTATAACGTTGATATTTCTCAATCAGGTTCTGCTTCTGCGACCTTGGTTACGTTTACTGCTTTTATAGGATGCGACCAAGATGTAGCTACAGGCTTAGAATCTGAATTGGCACTTGTTGATGAAGCAGGAGTTGACCAAGGGGCCTCAATAGCCGCTATTGGAAACGGTACTTATACCGCAACTGGTACTGGTTTTACTAATGGTTATATCACTACGGAAGGAGTTAAGCAACTTACTGGATTCAATAACGTTTTAGCGGAAGGATCTGGAAAAGTAACAATAACACCGTAATTGCTTTGAAGTTTAGAAAATAGTTTTAACTTTGAGCAACCGTAATCCTACTCAGGATATAAAATTCTTACTTATCTTAAAACCCTCGTTCTCACCGAGGGTTTTTTTTATATCTTTAACCCATGGCACAACCTTACCACTTATGGCAGAACTCGAAACGTGGTTTCACTTATAGGGAAATGACTAAGGCTTTCATGCAATCATTACGAGGGGCCGTTCAACAAGACTTACTGGAATTACAACGCAAACAACTGTTCGAGCAGAGTGTTGATATATACGGGGACCCGTTGGGTTGGTATAGAAGTAAGAATAAATCAGTCGGAGGCAAAATAAGAAAGGCCGGTTCTCGATATGAAATGTTTAATACTGGACAGCTATTTGAGAAAATGCAAGTTAAAATAAACATTGGTAAAAGGGAGATTGAGTTTATCAATAGAAGAAAAGACCTGGAGAAGCCGTCATTCAGAACCAACCTTGATGTATTCAACTCGGAGGACTGGTTTGGGTTGACACCAGAACATTTTACTTTATTTCTGGAGGAGTACTGCTTACCTTGGGTCATTCAATGGACAAAACAAAAAATACTATATGGAGGAAATTAGTCTGGATACAATCCTGATCATCCCATTTTTAAGGGCTATTCAAAACAAGTCACCAAAAACACTACACCCCGAACTTACCAACTCAAAGTTTGAAACCTTAATTTCAGAGTTCCTGTCTGGGGATGTTGCGCCACGCTCACCAATTGAGCAAAGGATAATGAAACGTAAGGCAAAGATGAAACTCGTTGCGTATGCGCTTTACATTATAGAACGTAACCCAAAGGATGAGGAAATAATGGAGGTCTTACGTTCTCAAGGTATAGACATTACTTTTGAAACTCACTTTGAAGGAAGGAAGATTGCGGCTGATAAACTCAAGCATTGGGATTTTGTTAACCGTCAAGAGAAAGCAAAAACAAAGGACGGAGCAACGCAGGATAAAAAAAAGAAAAAAGCAATAGAAAAAAATTCTATCTTTGATATGTTGACAAGCCTATCAACTGGATTAGAATTAGCTTTAGACTTTAATACCATGGTAGTTAACGAGTATATTAGTTACAGGAAGAAGCTAAGATTAAAGCAAGAACGTTTGGAAAAGCATAATAAAAAATAGCATGGCATCAGGAAATAAGATTACAGCAAAGGATATATTTGATGAAAATATTGGCGTTGCGTATAAGAATTTTACAGAACTAAACAAGGAAGCTACTGACCAACTCGAGAGAATGAGGCGGAAAGTTATTCAGCTAAACAATGCTTTAAAAAAGAATAAAGATCTGGACGGGCCTTTACGAGAGGTGGCCGAGGCGGCTCGGGATACCGCAACTGCGGCTGATAAGGCCGAGCAGGAAATAAAGCAACTTGGTCAGGCTTTAGACAAGACAGGTCAAAAGGCAAAGAAAACCAAAAGCGGATTTGCTAGTGCCAACAAAGGAATGAAAAAGATGGGCGGTTTTGCGAAACAACTCATTGGCGCGGCAGGATTGGCGGGGGTTGCTTATCAGCTTGTCGCATTGACAAAATACGTTTATGAAACGAGCAAGGCACTTGAATCAATGGACCTTGCATTATCAAAGGTTACGAAATCATCTTATGAGTTTGATCAAGCTCAAGAGTTTTTGGTTAAGACTTCCGAGCGACTTGGATTGAACTTGCTGAAAACTGCGAAGAGATACAATACATTCTTGGCCGCGGCCCAACAGGCCAACTTGACACAAAAGGAAACGAATGACATATTTGAAACCTTTGCCGATGTAGGTGCGAACTTGGCCTTGAGTTCTGACGAAATGGGCTCAATATTCTTGGCACTTGAACAGATGCTTTCTAAAGGAAAGGTATCTACAGAAGAATTGAGGAGACAACTTGGTGAAAAGTTACCCGGGGCTATGGGAATCATGGCAGATGCTTTGGAAGTTTCTACTGGTAAACTGGACGAGATGTTGCGTAAAGGGTTGGTACTGTCAGAAGATGCCTTGCCTAAGTTTGCGAAACAAGTTGAAAAGACATTTGGAGTTGACAAATCAAAACGAGTTGAAACATTAGCTGCGGCTCAAGAACGTTTAACGAACTCATGGGTGTTGCTAATTGATAAAATCAACAATGAGGGTTCTGGATTGAATACGGTTTTCAAAACTGTATTTGGTTGGATTGAAGCCATTGCCGAAAGAACGACTGACTGGTTTGAGGAGCTTGGACTTTTCTTAAATGCTGACCTTACTGGTTGGGAAAGATTTGTTCTGTTACTAAAAGATACATTTGGTTTTGACTCGGATATTGATGCAGTTGTAGAAGCAGAGCGCCAAAATCAAATTGCGAGAGATAACTTGAAGATCTATCAGGAGCTTGTAAACGTTGCTCAACAGTATGCAAAAGTTACTGGAGATGAGGATTTCAATGCGGGTATGTTTTCAGGTCTAATTGGAGATGATGGTAAAATTAACCCTGATGTGGTTCAGGGAATGCACAACCTTATCGAGGAATACAAAAAGAAACTTGAGCAGATCAAAAAGGATATCAAGGCGGAGGGAGATGCACCGCCATTGCTTACAACTTTACTTGGTAGCGAGGAAACAATTAAGACCGAGGGCCTCAAGGCTTTCCGAGCCTATGATAGTTTGCTTGATGATTTGGAAGCCAGAAGGGACAGAGCGGCTGAAATATTAAGCGGTCTTGACTTTGATAATGAAGATGACCTTAATTTTTGGACTAGTGTCCTGGACAACGTTACTGGACAGATTGACGCGCTTAAAGGCCAAGGACAGGTTGACACTGGTTCAGTTGCAGATTTACAATTCTACAACCAAGGAGCAGAACGTAGAAGAAACGGAGGTGGTGAATCTACAGAAAACGAAAATCAAGGTACCATTCTTGGCGGTCTTGATGATTTAGAAGCATGGGGCGAAAGACTAAAAGCGGTTCAATCAATAGCGGATGCAATATTTGAGATTGAGGAAGCAGAACATCAGGCGCGCTTAGACCGTATCAAAGAGGAGGAGGATGCAGTTGGTAGAAAGTATGACAAACTTTATAGATTAGCGGAAGGCGATGCAGATGCTATGCACCGACTACAAGTTAGAGAACAGGAAGAGCGTGACGCATTAGAGAAGAAACGAAGAAAGGTTGAGCGTGAAGGAGCGATTCAAAGAAAGAAACAGGCACAAGTGGATGCAATCATTCAGGCCGCATTGGCCTCCATTCAAGTTTGGACCAAGCCCGGGTTTCCTGGAGCGATACCATTACAAGCAGTTATACTCGGAACACTTGCCGCGTCATTGTCTGCGATTGGTAAAACCCATATCCCTGCTTATGCCGAGGGTACGGAAAACCATAAAGGTGGATTGGCTGTTGTTGGTGACGGTGGAAAAAAGGAGGTTATCATTCAGCCTGATGGGTCAGCTTTCATAACTGGAGATACCCCAGAGCTTGTTGATATGCCAAAAGGTTCTAAAGTAATGTCCGATGCAAATGATTATATCAATACCCAAATGATGAAAGCAATCATGGAATCTGATAGGTCAATAGATCAGGAACTAATTGATGAAGTCACCAAGGCGGTCCAAAAAGGATTCAAAGGTGTTAATATGAATACCAATGTAACAGTAAAGAATAGCGCGGATTATTTGGCGTACAGAAATAGATTATTAAACTAATATGGCAAGAGATTTTGTAACAAGTCAACATGAATTCCTTAGATATTACCTCTATTATAATGGAATTGAATACCCGATAAACCCTGCGGACAATTGGGAGGATGCTCAAAAAGAAATTGCTCGGAGCGCACAATACAAAGGAATGATGGTTACGTTATCTGATAGCGTTACCTTTTCAGGATATGCGGCAAACCTACTCAAGACTTGGTACAAGGATGGAGGTATAATTGCCGAGGTCAGAATTGTCGAGTATGAACTAAATGACCATACCGATGAATGGGAGGAGGCCTTTTCTGGATACTTAGATTATAGCGAATGGACCGAAACCGATACAGAGGTTACGCTTATGATAAATTCTGAAAGCGTACAAAAGAAACTATCATCTCGTTATCAAACGGAAATTGATATTGATAGCTTGACGGATCTTGATGGTGTGACGCATGGTTACGGTAGAACAAAAAGGACGGTCATAGAAATGGATGACCGAGATATTCTTGGGGAGGCTATCCTGGATATTGGCACACCGTATAAGTCAAAAGACGCAACAACTCGGAACGCGGCTTGTATCATATTCTCGGATAGAAAAGAATCATACAACGGTGACATACCGAGAACGTATGAGGTACTTCAAGAAGGACTTGTTGTTAATAGCGCAAACCCGAATAACTTATGTTTCTATAATCAGCAAAGTGTGGTTGACCCAAACGGAGACCCTGTAGACAGGCAAATCACTTTTGATTTAAGAGTTAAGGCAACCTTTGAGATACCAAACGGAACGGCACTTGGGTCATCTGTATCATTAAAGATTGCGTTCTATGATTTGGCAGAGGATGTGAATGGGGATGTAGATTTAACTTTCGTGAGTGCCGAGAACCTGGAGACAGTTTCATTCTTAGGAGGGAAGTCATATCAACTAACTTTTGATAAAAGTCTAAGCTACAATATGCCTTATGAAAGAGGCGTTGCGATTTACTTCGACCATGAGTTTGCTACTATTACCAATTCAGATTGGGAGTATAACATTGAACAAGCAAGTGTAAACATCTGGGGGCCGGTTCGCGCAACTGCAACCACGAGCGAGACTTTGTTGCCTTATGATCTGTTTGAGAAAATGATTAGGTTAATTGGAGGTAAATCAATTTCAAGTGAATACTTATCCAATAGCAGACTCGCGGTAACTAATGGTTATATGATACGAAACGTTGTAGGGAGTGACGGTAACAAACCGCCTTTTCAGATTACGTTTGAGAAACTTTACAATTCATTTGATTCTATTGAGCCGATAGGTTTAGCGGTAAATGGTAGTCAGGTGCAGATTGAAAAGCGGGAATACTTTTACCAGAAATTCTTTTCATTTGACTTTGAGGATAAAGTCTCAAATGTAAAGTATGAAGTTGACAAAGAACAAGCCTTCTCCGAAATTACAATAGGCTTTGATACCTCCAATTTCTCAAGGGAGGGAGCTTTAAGTGAGTTCAATGTTAAATCAACTTGGGTATCGCCAATCAATACATATAAGAAAGAATTGAACATGGTTGCGAACATCATGGCTTCACACAATACGATTGAAACTTTAAGGCGAGTACAGTACCAAGAAAGCGTTGAGAGAACCCATACAAGGCAGGGAGATTCAACGAACTATTTTATTGACTTGAAGGATAACAGAAACAAGCCAAGAACGTGGAAAGACGACTTCTCTGTTGTTAAAGGATTGAAATTTCTTGACTCGGTTTTCAATTTAAGGTTGTCTCCAATGAATAGATTAAGAAAGCAAGGTCAATGGATTAACTTTGGTTACAGTCAGTTTGCAAATAGGTTCTTGACATTTTCAAGTTCTACTGGTGCAACGGGAATGATCACGCAACCAATCAATGATACTCCGATTGCTGAAAATGAGAGCATACGAATTTCTGATGCAGGAGTACCGAGATTCTTGTCAGAAAAAGTTACTTTTGAAATTGAACCGCAAAACTTCTACCAATTACTCCAGGAGCGAGTTGACGGAATCAAAAAAGCATACGGGCTTTTCAGGTTTACTCACCGAGGGGAAGTTGTTTACGGATACTTAGAATCCTACAAAGTGGAGACTAAAGAAGTTAAATTGCAAGTTGTTGAACGAATACCTATTACACAATAATGAGATCAGAAGGAGATTTAATACCGAATAGCGACATCTTAATCATTTTTGAACAACAAGAACTTGATCCTCCACCATGGGAGTACGCTGACGAAACCCAACAAGAAGTTAGAGAGGCACCAACTGGAGCCAATTTTACTTTTGTCAAAACCGATAACCAAGGTAATGTTTATACATTCAGGACTGATACTGGAGGAGATTATAAGTTCAGAGGTAGTGTTACTTTGATTGATGACTACAACGGTAACTTACCAAACTTTGATTATGTTACTGAATCTTTGGACCTGACTGTAGCTGCGGCACCAGTTCAGCAAATAACACAAACTCAAGTCTTGGAAAGAAATGCGGGCAACTGCTCAAACGTTGGAGTAAAAGTTACTGCAAATTACCCATTCAATAGAATAAACGGATTGCCAATACCTTCAACAACCGAATACGTTTTACAGAAAGGTAGGCAAGAAGTGGTATCAATTACCATTGAAGCAACCGACCCGGCCCAAGGAACAAACACGCTTCTTAATAGTCAGACCGTTCCAAATATGGGAGATGTGTTTGCTTATGGAGATTACTTGGAGGTTGAAGTTACCAAACTGGATAACGCAACGCCTTATCAATACAATTTTGGAACGGGATACCAAGACTTAAACAAGTTCACGTACCCAAGCGCGGGATTGTACGTAATTCAAGTTAGGGACTATTACGGTTGTATCAAACAAGTTCAATATCAGGCAGAGGAGTTGCCTGTAGTTGAGCCAACGGACATTCCTGATAACTTCTATATATCAAAAGGAAATAGTCTGCGATACATAGAACAGGTTGAGCACAACGATTGTTCGACTTACAAAACTGATGAAAATACAAATGAAGAAGATCTGGAACATCTGGATCTTGTTTATGAATATAATCAACGAGTCAAAAAGTGTAACGACTTGACAACTCAATTCAAATCCAATTGGACAACTCACACAGCAAACTATTACAATATTACGACAGGGGTAGGGCCAATTCCGATGACAGTTGAGAAGGTTAAGTCGAACCTTTTGGCTCAAGACCAAAGACCGTATTTCAGACACGATGACGATTTATACACGTACATTTACTTTGATAATGGGTTGTTACCATGGTTCTACATTGTAGGGTCAAACGCAACTATTAACGGGGAGCAACGTCAGATTGTTGGCTTTGCTGAATTGGACGAGCAAAATGCCTTGTCATTAAAGGTTGCTAAGTTGAGCGGTTCAACAAATGCAGGAACTATCAACTACGTTTACAATAAACAGGATATGGACTATTTTGAGTTCAAATTTCCTGCATCAACTCTGGGGGATGGATGTTACTACATTGAATTGATAGTTGAAAAAGATTCAGTTATTAAGACTTGGAAAACACCGCAATTCAAATTGGATGCTAGTTTTGAAAACTCTGCTGATATAATGTATTACGGGGAAACAAATACTGATATTTATTATTCATCTGGTATCAAGAATTTCTTGACCGTTGGATTAGATTATAGAATACCAGTAATTGACACCGAGCTACAAGTGGTTAAAGCAGATAAAACTAATTACCTTAAATCTTCATTTAATGTGGAGAAATTTGAAATTAAGTTTGAACCAATGACGCTTGAACAAATGCGAAAAGTAATCATTGCGCTTTGTCATCAAAAACTGTTTATCGATTCAGTTGGGTATGCAGTTGAGAACTTAGCGATAGATGTGCCAAACAACAATACGAACCTTTACGCAATTATTTGTACTTTAGTCAAGAGCGAATACAATGTACAGTTTGTAAGTTCAGTACCAGTTGGATTCACTTGGGCGAGCGGTCAGGTTACTTTTGATAATAGCATAACGATAGATAGAACAACTTTATAAAAACAAAATGGCTAAACAAGAAATAAACATTGGTAGTGGATATGATACTTTAGACGGAGACAAACTTCGTGACGGTGGAGATAAAATAAACAAAAACTTTACGGAGGTTTATGCCCGAGCTACCAATTGGGTTGCTGGAGTATATCCGCAAAGAACCACAGTACTACAAGGAGACAAAGCATATTTTCTCACGAGTGCCGCGGCCTTGCCTTTTACTTCTTCTGACTTTAGCGCGGAGGTTACAGCAGGGATGTGGAAAGTTCTTGAGGGCTCAAACTTTTTTGATAGTTGGATAGTGACAAAAAGACCAGGAAATGCTAATTTAGGAGCCTTAGAATCTGGAGACATTGTACGAGGTTACTGGAGCGCAACAGAGTATTGGGACCCCGCGAAATACTTAGGAGGGGATATATTAATTAAAGCAAATTATCAAATTTTTAACAGTTATGAAAACATTACATAAGATGAAGAAACTGATCTTATTTATTGGAATACTTTTAACGTACTTCAATTTGACCGCTCAAGAGACGGTTCACAATTTACCCGTAAAGATGACGCAAGTTGTTAATGACGGAACACCAACCGACCCGGTTATTGTTATTGGGACCGATGGTTTGATTAAATCAGTTGACCAATCAAGTCTTGGCGGAGGTGGTTCAGTTGATGGTGCATACCTTGAAACCTTGGAGTTTACTCTGGAGAGCGGTACGGTTAGCCCTCCTGCTTCTTCTTCAATTAGATTCAACAACGCAAACATTTCAAGTGCGACTGCGATGTATGTTAGCTTGACAAACTTGCGCGGAGCTACAATTACTGACTTTGCGAAACTCATAACTTCTGGTTCACAAATATATTTTCAAGAAAAAAATAATGCCCAGAACTTTGCGATGTTTGAGGTCACGAGCCCCGTAACTGAATTGAGCGGAAACATTACAATACCAATCACGTTTAATAATGGAGGTGGTACTATTACAACGGGTACGACTGTAATGTTTGAGGCTATGATTAATACTGCAACCTCTATTGAAGTTGACCCGATATATAACGCGGAGAAACCAACGCTTGATCAATTAGCGGTTGACCAAACTATAACTGGAGATAAAGTCTTTGCAGGGGAACTAAGAGTTTCTGGAAACGCATCTGTACCTTGGGAAGCTACATTGGTACCAAACTTACTATACCTGTATGACAATTACAGACCCATAGCGGAAAGTGGTTATGCTGATGAAACTTTAGCATCAGGAGATATTGTGTTTCAGGTAGACAATACTTATACATGGAGGAAAGCAAGTGCAACAGACATTGAGTCGGTAACTGGCAGACTTGGATTTGTTTCATCTGGAGGTACAGTAGGACAACAGATCACGATTACAGCCAAGACACAAGTTGCGTCATCAGGGATGGACCCAAACAAGCCGATTTACTTATCAGAAACCGCAGGAGATTGGACGCAAATCCTACCCTCAAACGGTTATGCAAGGGTAGTTGCCGCGCCTATAAGTACGAATGCTTTTTTCTTTGATGGAGAAACAATCAACTATGTTGCGGTTGACGGAACGGAGGTCAATGGAGTGCCAATGGGTACTGGTAATATTGGCGGTACAATTTCAACAGGTCAGCTTGCGATTGGTTCTGCGACACCTAATGAAATAGTTGGAACCCCTGCACTTACTTTCAATGCGGGAAGTTTAACGGTATTAGGTGGAATAAGCGCACTTGCTCAAGTTGAGGCAGGGCAACTTCAAATAACTGGAGGTACTAATGATGACGTTCTTTTAGGGGATGGCTCAACTACTTCTTTATCTGGAATTGGTGCGGGTACTATTGGCGGTACTATTGCGAATAGACAAGTACCTTTTGGCAACGGCACCGATGCGCTTCAAGGTACAGAACAATTCAAACTCAATACTGATGGGGAGTTAGTCATTCAGCCAAACGGGGCGCAACAATCAGCCTTGGAACTTTTACAGGCAACTGGAGCAGGGGCTATCAATATGGATATGAGAGGTGACGGCTATCAAGGTATCATTGGGAAAAGAGCCGATGGGTCAAGACGATATGCTTTTGAGAGTAACGGAGGCGCGCCTAATGGTGGCTCGGATTGGCAACTTATCACATACAATGCTTCTGGAGGTAGTGGCCATTACATTACTGCGGCATCATACGACCAATTCAACGTAAACCCACAGGAGGGCGATGTTGATTTTCTTGTAGGAGGAGATACCGACCCATTCAATCTTTACTCTGATGCTTCAACTGATAGAATTGGTATTGGAACAAATACCCCAACAGCAAAACTAGATGTGATTGGCGATATAAGAGCAACTGGAGAGATCTTTACAGACGATGCTTTTATTGGTGGAATCTACTGGAACACTCAAACCATTAGTTGGACAACTGATTCAGGTAATAATGGTGAACATATCAGATTTATTGGAGGGACTCAAATTACATTAGATGATGCGAATGTAAACTTAGGTAATCAGTTCACAATTCTAAATGATACTGGAGGTGATATTGCGATTGGCTTTGGTACGGGCGATGGGGCAATTCAAGGTTCTGTTGCGCCTATACCTGACAAACGTCATGCGTGGTTTAGTTTAGTTGAAGCGAATACTTGGGACGTTGTTGTTGGTGGTTCTGGCGGTTCTGGAGGCTCAAGCACATTGTCAGGTCTTGATGATGTAGATACCGCAGGAGCTTCAAATGGTGACGCTTTAACCTTCAATTCATCTTCTGGTAAATGGGAGCCACTATCAAGCGCGGGAGCGGGAGATATGCTTAAAACAACTTATGACACCAATGCAGATGACGTTGTTGATGATGCGGAAAGATTAGGGAACGTATTGCCAACAAACTACGCAAGAACAGATGTTGCGGAAACGTTTAGCTCAACTATTGCGGCATCAAATCTTTCTGGAACAAATACAGGCGACAATGCAACCAATACGCAGTACTCAAGTTTAGTTTCTAACGCGACTCATACTGGTGACGTTGCGGGAGCTACCGCATTGACGATTCAAACTGATGCGGTGGATATACCAATGCTTAGTGCAACTGGAACAGCAGACGCTACAACATACCTAAGAGGGGATAACACTTGGGCCACAATTTCAGGTGGCGGAGGCGGTGATGCGTTTTTGGCGAACACTCAAACATTTACTGGAGTGAATACTTTTTCAAACAATGCAGGAACGTTGTTTCAGCATGGCACAGGATATGTTGGCGGCCAAGGTGGTTCAGTATCTCTTGCAAACGGATTTGGTTTTTCTCATGGTTTTAAAGGGTACGAAAATAACTTGACCTTAACAGTAGGTAATGCGAGTACAACCTACAATTTCCCTGAAACATTAGGAAGTGATGAAGATGTGTTGCGTAGAATTGACGGAGATAACAGATACCTAACTCCTACGACTGGACTTTCAAACCCATTACCTTTTGATAGCGGTATAACTACTGGACAGTTTTACGTACCGTCTAACAACAAATCTGAAATTCAACTTGGAGCAGGCGATATTGAAATAACGTCATACTCTTCGAATTCCGCATACGCAAGTAGGTTGGTATTGGAAGCCAATTTTGCATCTGCTAGTTTTAAGTTTCAGAACCTGGAGACAAATGTTGAACATGACTATGCCGTAAGGAGTGACGGTGCGATGATCATTACTGGTGATAATAGAACGGCTTTTGAACAAAACGAACTCTTATTTGGTAACTTGGCAAGGTACTCAACGGAGTTTGATCAGCCGGGTAACTTTGAGATTGCAAATAAGGACTTAGGTAGAAACATTGACGTTGATAGTACGGTAGATGTTACATTGACTATCCCGAATACTTTAACCAGAGATTTGCAAGGCTCGGAGTTTTTTGTAACCCAATTAGGTACGGGGAAAATTACTATTGTTGGTGGATCTAATCAGGTTATATATAGCAAGATGACGACACCGAAAACTGGAGGACAGTATCACACTATAAAAGTAAGATTCTTTGACAATGCATCCTTAATTCATAATTGGATAGTAACTGGCGAAATGGAAAACAACTAAACAAAACAACTTTAATTCTATATAATGAGACAAATATTTTTATTACTTTCTCTATTTCTAGCCGCGACTGTTCAAGGACAGTTTGTGGCTTTGATTGAGAATGAAAGAGGGGACATTGAACTTTACGATGTAGATTATCAAGCAATCCTGGACTACGCTTCTGGACAAGGATACACTTTACCAAGTGATCACCAGAAAGGGATTCAGAACTTGATGGTCCAAGGAATGAAAGCAACTGGAATTTGGGATGCAGAGGATGTTATATATCTACCCGCAAACGATGGTTCAGAGGAGTTTGCAGGGATAAACTGGAAAGACCCCAACAGCTACGAATTAATAAAGGTTGGTACTGTTAACTGGATTGCTAATTACGGGTTCAAGGGTGACGGTACAACTGGAGCTATGAATACACAATGGCTCCCGAACTATATGACGACACCACAGACCCAAAACTTTAGTGATAACTCGGTCTCAATGCAATTACATAACAATCACCACTACGTTGAGGAGGGGAGTACTTCTGGAGCCTTTTACGGGAATGGACAATACAGTTCAAGCGGGATCAAGATGACGTACCAACAAACTGGTACATCTGCCATGAATATCCACATGTGGAACAACTCAAGCAATAACTTAGCTAAGTCGGACGGTACGCAACCTTATTCTGGATGGACTAACATTGTTTACGATGATAGTGGAGCGCAACCAAACAACACGGTTAGGTATTTGAACGGAAACCTAACTTGGTTTAAAGGAGATGACATTGTTCAAGGCGCATACAATCAGACTAGCTTTCCGATGTATATTGGAGCAACAAATTACGATGGGGGATTAGGCCAAGCCCACACCAAGGCAGGATGGGGATATTGGTCGGCAGGATCTAAGCAGACAGACAAGGTTACTATCAAGGATGATATGATCAAGGCTTACTTCGATTCAATTATCAACCCTGTTTCTACTCATGACATTAGAAAAGGAATTGCCCTTGGTGTTGTAAAGGATATGAATGAATCTAATATGCAGGACATATTCTGGCACCCTGACGGGATGATGTATTGGATTCTAGGGGCGACAAATGATAACATAAAAGAATACACTTGCGATGTTCCTTGGAGATTAGAGGATTCAAGCCTAACATATACATTTAGCGTCTCCACTTGGGAGACTGTACCGACTACACTTTACTGGCATGAATCAGGAGATTTCTTTTTCATTGGCGGATTAGCGGGAGATGACATAAATAGGTTTGACTGTACTACCGCTTGGGATGTATCAACTGCAACTTTCACGAGTAAAAGTGGAGGGATTAACTTAGGCCCATACGAATTACATTTTGAACCTTCGGGTACTCAAGTTTGGTTAACGGAGAGTATTAGCTCTGTTTGGTACATTAACAGATATGAATTAACTAGCGCATGGGACCCGACTACATTACAACTTACCGAGAACAAAAGCTACGTTGCAGGGAATCAAAAGGCTTCAAATTGGGGTTGGTCTGCTGATGGTAAACATGGTTGGATGGGTTCAGAGTCAAACGGATATATGCAAAGCTACTGGTTTTCGACACCCTACGATTGGACGACTGCAATGTCTGATGCTGTTCAACGAACTGTTTATACTCAAAACTTCCGAGCAGGCTATACACCTCCTGAACAAACCGAGAAATTTTGGGTTGGTGGTTCTGGAAGTAATGTTGAAATGAAGGAATACTGGTACGTTGCAAAAATGAATCTTGGGCCATTCATAAACCCTAACCCGGGATTTGATACCGATACAGGTTGGTCAAAGAATACGGGTTGGTCAATATCAAATGGTCAGGCAATTTATGACGGTACTGGTGGAACCTCTAATCTATACCAATCAAATAGAGTTCAGGTAGTTGATGCGGAGTACTTGGTTTCAGTTTACGTTTACAATAATTCTGGTACTGGAACGAACCCGATATCTCATGGTGGTGTTACGGTTCAAAGTTTACACTTGCCGAATTATAGGTCATGGTACTATGTGAACAAGCCGACTACAAGGTCATCTGTTTTTCAGATATACGGACGTTCAGGCGAGGCGATGATCATTGATGATTTCGGATATCAGTTGATGACGGACATTAACACAGATTACCCAAGCGGAGACGCAATGACTCCTGATGTGGATGCAAATTCAATTGGCACTTGGTTTGGTGCGTCAGGAAATGCAAGTGTTGTCACAAATACGGCTGATGCAGAAGATGGAACATATTGCCTTGAGATAACAAACACATATCAGGATGCCACAGCAGTTCGAGCCGAATACGACTTCAACCTTGAAGATGGAGAAACGTATAATATCACTATTTGGGCCAAAAGTATTTCAGGTGCCGAGCAGGCTTTTACGGCTTGGATAGGCTTTGATAACTTTAGCAGTAAGTCAATAAATAACACTAATTGGAAACAATACAAATGGGAGGGATTAGTTGCCAACGGTACTTCACAGAAAATCAGGGCTTACCCGAGTTCAAATTCTGGAAACGGATTACTTGGCGATAAAATAGTTATTGATAGAATGGTGATAGAGAAACAATAAATTTTTTATACATTTGGAAAAGAAACCCAATCTAAAAACAAAACAAAATGATACGTTCGGTAAAAGACAAAAGGAGCATGACTAGACAAAACAAAAAGTTATTTAAACTTAGGGGGGAATTAATTACCGTCATCATGCTCGGTCTTTTATCTTTCTATTCATGTAATGGACAAACCCCAGACTGTCCGCCCATATATTTAGAATCGCCCGAACTTGAGGCGAGAATTAAAGGTTATGAGGATGAAGTAACTTCGCTTACAACTGAAAAGAACAAAGCATTGGATAGTGTTGCAACTTTGAATACATTAACCAGACAACTCCAGAAACTCCTGGATACAGATGCTCAAACTATTCAGGTTCTAAATGCTGACAAATTACGATTGACGCAAGACCTGAATAAAGCAAATTCAGATATCGCAAAAGTCAAATTAGACCTTGGCATAGCAAGAGACAGTATTTCTGATCTACTGAATCAGGATGCAATTGTTGTACGGGATACCGTAACGGTTGAATCGGAATACATTACTGTAAATGGAAAAGAATACAAGGTAGCAGACATTGAAAACATACTACCGAACCAAACAACAGATACTATCACTTTAGGCTTTTGTCTTGATGACACTTCCAAACGGGAATTTCTACACGAGGGCCCGATTGATCAGTACCCGCACTTTGTAAATTTTGCATCAAAGAATCGAGGCTTGGTTAAAGTGTGGTTTAAGACACCTTTGACTGACGAAATTAAAGTCCAGGACACAATAACCGTTCAAAGGATAAGAAGTCACAAAGAGGGATTAACAGAACTAATATTCATTAAATAATTATATCATGCAGAATTTTTTAAAATCATGGCAAACGACTTTAGTTGGTTTGCTTATTGTAGCCTATGGAGTCTATCAGATTATCAAAGGCGGAATGGTTGACTTGAACCAGATTGTACAATTGCTTTTCGGTGTTGGTTTCTTAGTGGCCAAGGATGGGAGTGCATCTCATACAGAAAAGTAGTAGTTAGTTAATTGCACGACTGTTCCCCAAGTGCTATTGTGTAATTTTCATTTTTAAATGCGACCAAGATGAGGCGGAGTAATCAGAAATGGTGAAGAAGCGAATTGCGGACGATTAAAATGAAAATATGATTGAACGAATGAAAATATACGCTTTGTCGAGTTTCTTCTCGGCATTAAAAACGCTTATTGGCACCACGACCCCGAGCGGGTTTACAGCGACTAAGTTAATGGCATCATTGAAACTTGGGATTTTTCTAGCCCCGCTATCTTTCTTGAACGGGTTTGATTTCTGGTATCAAACAAATGCAATCTATCTTAATTTCGTAATAACTGCAATCTGTCTTGATTGGGTTATCGGAACAATAAAACACATTTTTTATCTTAAAGATTTCCACTTCAAAAAAAATCTGGGGGGAATTTTGATTAAGTTGATTTTAACCTTAACTTTAGGTATAGTGTTTGAGGGATTGAAATATCTTACAATTGAGGTTAACTTCATAGTAAAATATTTGATGATTGCGTTACGGTTAGCCGTATTTATGTACCCTGCTTCAAGCATAATCAGGAGTAGTTGGGTCATTACGGATGGAAAGTTTCCACCAAAAAAACTGGTACAAAGAATCGAGGCAATAGCAGATAGTCTCATAAAACAGAAAAAAGATGTATAAAGGAATGAAATTTTATAACGATAAGAAATTTTGGGCTCTAGCAATCCTGATAACCGGTATAGTATTATTTGTTTACTGGAGATGGGTAGAGGCAGGGAGACCGAATTTCTTTTAAATATGTTGACCTTATGAACCTAATTGTACCAATACTTATAACCTACACTCTTTACTGGATTATTGAAGTGATACACGATAATAAACTAAGATTGATTGGCAATTCAGCTTTAAAGAACTCGGAGAGTGCTACGGAGAAGGATGATGTCGTAGATTGGGTTAAAGATTGGCACACTTGGGACTGGAGAGGTCATGCCTTACTTGCTTTACTAATCAGTGGGGTATGCTTCTCTTTTTACATGGAGTGGAAGTACATTGCTTTGCCCGTTGCCATAGGGTTGCAAAGAATGATGATTTTAAATATTGGCACAAAGATCGCCCAAGGATCTAAAAATATTTTGGAACTGGGGTCAAACCCGATTGACAAATGGTTGTACAAGACCTTTGGCAAATTATGGATTTTACCGACTTCGTTGGTATTTGTAGGATTAATACTTTTAATGTTGATGATATGATGAAATGGCAAGAAGAAAATTTATTTACGCAAACTTTACAAAGGATGGGGATGGAGTAACAGTAAACGCGAACGGGGATTATTCAGTAACTCCCGCGTTCTGGCAATTAAGATCAGGTAATATAATCGGTGATATTCATGGAATACACATAAGTTTATCTGAAAACAAGAAATTTGAATTAGGCAAGTTTGGAGCAATTGGCCCTCTTAGTGTTGGTATAAGAGCCACACACCGAGACAAGAACGATAACATTTTGGAGGACTTTTTCTCTGGTAATATTTTTACTAACGGAGATTTAGTAACTTTGGCTGACGAAACAGAATACGTGACAGATTTCAAAGTCACAAACGAAATTCTAGTTGCCAAGTTTAGATTTTTAGTTGATGGTCAACCATTGTCTATTGATTTCAGGAATGGGGAGTACGTTCAATTTGAACTAAACGATGACTTTTCAGATCTTCTTGAATTAAGGTTTGTTGCTTTTGGACTATATAGAATAGTAACTTATGAGAATAATTGAAAACATAGTGATTCATTGCTCCGACACACCCGCAGGAAGGGACATCGGGGCTGATGAAATTAGAAAATGGCACACCGAGGAACGTGGTTGGTCTGATATTGGTTATCATTACGTTGTGCGTCTTGATGGTAAAATTGAGTACGGACGAATGGTAAACGTTATTGGGGCCCATGTTAAAGGATTCAACACAACTTCAATAGGCATTTGCTACGTTGGAGGCATGGATAATGTTGATACCAGAACACCAGAACAGAAAAGTGCAATTTGGGATCTGGTCAAGGCGTTGAAGCATTTGCATCCTGGAGCATTAGTTTCTGGCCACAGAGATTTTGCGGGAGTGGATAAATATTGCCCGTCATTTGATGCACTAAGAGAATATAATTAATGGATAAAGATCACAAACCCATAGAAGCGGCTCACTGGTTTAGTAACCGACAAGTTGTCGGACTATTAAGCGCGGCAATTGTGGCGACCTTTTATGTGACTGTAAACTATACCGCTTTTGAGCGGCTTACGACTGATCAAGAAACAGACATTGAAGCTCTACGACAAGAGTTCAAAAAAGAGATTGCGGTTATATTGGCGCAGGAGGAGAAAGATGAAACGATTGAGAATAACCGATTTTTAACTATAGAAAGAAGATTGGAAAAAAAAATTGAAAAACTCAATATACTTGAAAAAGAAATTAATCGACTCAAACAAAAAGGCTCCGACAAAGAATGAAAACCCTAGAAAACATTTCACCCAGAACAATCGCGATTTTGCTTTTTACTTTAACGATGATTGGTTGCAAGACCAAGGAGAAAGTTGTTACAAAGAACCATTTTATGAGCGATACACAGATTCATCACAGAAGCGAAGTTCACACGCTCCCGACATCTTACAAAACAATAATTCCTTGCAAAGAAGCAAATCAGGAGATGACAGTAGGCGAGACTAAAGTTGTATTTAAGACAGTTCGCGATACCTTGAGGGTATTTGTAGAGGTTCCCGAGACCAGAAGTGTCCAGGATTCAACTTTTACTGCTAAAACTGATGTGAAGGAAGAAGAAAGCCACACTTTAGTAACTCGTTACCGAGTGCCGAAGTGGGCTTGGTTTTCTTTACTTATAAACGTTGGATTGCTTATTTGGATGTTTCGGGGACCGTTAATTGCTCTGATATCGCCTTATATTTCGCTTCCGCGCTTTCTAAAGTAACAAAACACCACGCTGAACGCCCGAAATCTTCATTTGACGGGTATTTCTCACGTTTTGGGTACATTACCCCAAAGACCTCGCCTGCCTCTTGGATTTGGGCTATAAATACCTCATGAACATTATCCGATCTTTTACACAGATATAACCTCAAATTTGGTTCGTGTTTGAGAATTTCTGCTGTTGTAGGTGTTCCAATACCTCTAATTGCTGTTTTGTCGCTTAAACATACTGCTGTTTTATCCATTTTCTTACTTTTTAGGTATAAATACACTCCGAACAAAAAAGACCGCCTAGAATGAATAGACGGTCCTAATCAACCAATTATAGAAAAATCAAAGAGTATTCATTTTTTTAATACTTCACAAACATACAACTATCGCACATAGGACGCAAGTGCCTCCAGATAAAACCCAAACTTTCCCAAGACTGCACCAACACGAAGTACCCAAAAAGGTGCGGGGCGTACCCAAAAAGGTATGAACCTCCAATATACTCGCGTGGCCTTGCCGAGGCGTACCCGAGGAACATCCTGGGGGTGGAGGCCCTGCCGGGTCGTAGATAATTAAGGTTTCATTCTCTGGTTCCCATGGCCAATGCCACGTCTGGCCTAGCGTTCCGCATGGTTTCTGGGGGTGCATCGGGTGGTTTATTTAGAACATTTACTTTTATTTACTGTCTAAATTGGCCGTATCGTAGGCGTGGCGCGGCTTTTAGCAAATATTTACTTTTTCGGGTATTTTTGGAAATTTCCTGAGAAAACACAAAAACCTCTATTTTCTATGTTTTCCCTCTTTTCTTATTATTATTATAAATAAATAAATATATAAATATATACACACTGAAAAACGGCCCGAACCCCAAGCGTGTCCTGATTTTCCAGATATTTACTTTTTTTCTCAACTTCTAAATATTTCCGAGGGAGTTCTAAATATTTCTAAATATTTTCACGTCATGCACACTATTTGTACAAAAATGGCTTTATTTTCCAAAACAGGAATTTAGGAGGCAGTACAGGGGTGTTCGGGGGGCCTGTTTTTTAAAAAGGTTGTTTTGATAGTCTAGTACCTATTTGCAAAGAAAGTGCCTTAGAACGCAAAAAAACGCCAGCTCCGCGCGTGTTTAGGTATATTATTTTGAGGGGTATAAAATAGGGGTCAAAAATAGGGGTATTTATTTAGATCTAAAGAGGGGCAAAAAAAAACCATAAAAGAACTGAATAAGGTTCTAATATGGTTCAAATAAGGGCAAAAAAAAACCGCCTCATATTTGAGACGGTTCTAAACTTTGAATACTTTACACCTTAATTAATATTATTTCTTTTTTGACTTTGGTTCTGACTTAGTTTCTACCTTTTCAATAGTTTCTACATTTTCAGGTTCTATTTTAAGACTAAAGGTAACTAAACCATTATCTAAACTAGCTTTATACCTGAATTTGTCAGAACAATTCAAAGAACCTTTGTCAGTAGTACCAACAATATGACTTTTTAAATATTTGTCAGGTCTGTCAGACCAAGCCTTTAACCTTTCTTTTATGCTCATATTATCATTGGTGGTTTTCAACGTTGTTCTGTTTTCTTCAACCCATTCTAATAATGCGCCAAGGTCTAAAGTTTCTACAATTTCAGACGGTATAGAGTTTGAAAAGTAGTTGTTAAAGTTAAGCACTTGAATAAAGGTTCTAATTACACCTTCATTTATACCAACGTTCAAAAGGTCTGAATTTGATTCTAACATACTGCAAAACTGTTGAGGTATTGATTTTTGTACGTTTTTAAACCCGTTTTCTTGGTTGAATGATTCTTGTTTTGAAACGTTTTCTTTAACTGATTCTAAATTGATTTTAAACATAATTAATTGCGTTTTACACCCGCGCGGTTTTAAAATTAAACTTATAAAATAATTGAATTGAAATTGATTTGTTAACTACGCGCAAATTGAAATACAAAAAAGTAAAACAAACTTACAACTGTTAACACTACTATAATACGGTCTATCTTTTTTTCATTCTTAAAGATAAACTTAGAAATTAAATTATACATACACTTTAAAATTTAGCGGTGTAAAGTATTTCAAAGAACTGGTACAAAGATATACAACTTTTGTACATAACCAACTATTAAACGTGTTTTTTTCTGAATTAGTATGCAAACTGTCATCAAATTCAGTTCTGACATGGTAACTGGCGGTCAAAAAAAATCTGATCAGATTCCACCCCGATTTGATAGCACTCGAATGGGAACCTCTATTTTCTCGTAAACGAGCCCTGACTTCTTATATATGAGAATGACTGACTTCTCCCTCCTGGAGCGGCACCGACCCGGCCACCCTCCTGCGCCGTCTATGTCGGACATGGGCGGCACCGGTCAGCGGATTTTGGCCGCGCGGCTCTTAATTAGGCTCGGGTCGGAAAGAGTCAGAACGTTCAGGGGGTCAGCTCGGGGTGAGGTCCCAAAAAAGGACCCGCTCGGGAATGGTTCCATGACTTTTTGTAGTATTGGCCCCGGGTAGAAAGGAAAGTTTCGAAAAAATTAAGGTTTTATGCGCCGTCTATGTCGGGGTTACGGCTTGGTGTGGTTCTGGTGTGGTCTTGTTGGGGTTGTGGTTCTGGTCGGGGGGTAGTGATTAGATTTCTATTGGATTCTCATGCG
>WLWF01000740.1_pt1 | contig 30481 bp, 35 predicted proteins | sample 6718331 | NCBI WGS metagenome assembly WLWF01 (sample SAMN12718692, study PRJNA515312) | sponge metagenome | isolation source: marine sponge | host: Mycale hentscheli | place: New Zealand: South Island, Marlborough, Capsize Point | collected 2003-05-01 | reverse complement strand
GCACAAGACGATTATGGCACATCATCTGATTCTAACTTTACAGGTGGGACAGTTAATCCACGAGGCAACAGTATCAGGGGTTTGAAATACGGCTCAGCACCAATAGAAGGTGGTGGTTTCTGGTTTCCTGTTGGATCTGCACTTAACATGCCTTGTGAAGAAGGAATGGCAGTAATCAGATTCCACATTAATAGTTTCGTTCCAAAATACTACCACTTTTACAAAAGAGGCACAACAGATAGAGTTGCAAGAAGATCGCGACAATGGAAAATAGAAGTTGATGGTGTTGAAGTTGCTAGAACATCAGAAATCTTTCCTGCTTTTAACACTTCACAGATCTTTACACAAGTGCCAGTCAGCAAAGGTAAACATGAGTTTCGTGTTTATTGTAAAGTTCCAGTTCAGAAAGAAGCAGATGATGGTTCTGCTGTGCACTTGAACTACTGGGGTGGCCAACTATCAGTTCATAACAGGAGAAGATAATGAGCAGAATAAAACTATTTAACTTTTACCCGAATAACGACACAACTAGTGCAACAGAAGCCAATGCAAATAATACTGCAATCAACGGCTCTACAACAAAGATAGATAAAGAAAATGTAAGAAATCAAGGTGCTGACATGGTCAACCTTGGTGATAATCCACATCTAAGATTTACAGCTAGGCAAGATAACTTTGCTTATGTATCAGCAGGAACTGCACCAGCAACACACAACGGGTGGATTTATAATGCATTTACTATCGGAGGCACGCCATCGGGTCAACACTATTCTCAGACAGGTTCTGTTAACGTTCAGTTTGAGTATCCTATTAATCACGATAATACTCTTGCTATCAATACCGCACACTCCAAAGGCACAAAAATCCAAGTCAACGGAACCGACGGAATAACGATGGAGCATCATCAAAAAATACAAATAAACTGGAATGTAAATGTATGGGACATACTTCACAACGGAAACAAATCACGAATCTTACCTCAGTTTTACATGAGCCAGCTAGTGGATACTGCTCAATCAGGTATAGGTGTAGGCGAATACTATTATCTAATCTACCCAAAGTTCGACACTGTATCAAATAGTTTGACTGATAGCAACTTTAAAACTGCAGATGATGCAGGTTTCTACCAAGCAGGTGTTGGTGGATCCATAGCTTATTTCGATCCATCAGATCTAACTAATGGAAACTCAGATGTGCTGTTTTCATACGAAAATAGAAGATTTGATCACTGCTCTGTTGTTCCAATGCACTTGATAACAGCTACACAAACTGCATCAGGTGGTGGTAGATTTGCTGCTTATTCAACATACGACTTCTCATCACAAGATTTTGCAACAGCTGGTCCTTCGACTAACATTCATGGACAACACACCTTTAGTGTTAACGTCGCAGGTGGCGGTGGGAAGACGCTGTTTGGCATTCAGATGTTTATAAGTGGTCCGTATAGGGTTAACTCGACTGGACAGTTTCTTGAATCACAGATCACAGATCCAGCTGGTACGCCGGCTAGAAATGGTGTTGATGTTTCAGTAGTTTTGGAAAGAGCAGCAATAGAAGTAGAAATCATTAATCCACAATCAGGGAGAACGTAATGGCTTACACAGCACCTAATACATTTTCAGCTGCAGCTGTTATAAACGGATCAGCAGTAGAACAAAACATTGACGTATTGCAATCTTATGTTAATGGTGGAGTATCTGCATCCGATGTTAATCCACAATCTGGTCATGAGTTTGGCTTAAAACATGTAATGAAAGGCGAATACTTTCCTACAAATAATCGTTATGAGTTTTCTACTGGCACTAATCAAGGCACACTTGGATCAAACAATGCAGGTGGCTTTGGTGCAAATGTTATCGGTGATAATGTAGCTACTGGAACAGGTATAGATTTTTATCTAGAAGAAGATGCTGATTTATACGTCCACATCACAGCTTATCCACGCACGTTAAACAGTTTGGATCTTGCTGAAATAGGATTATCATCTAAAACAACTACCATTTCAATCATAAAAGTAGGTGATGCTGCTAGTAAAGCAACAACCACCAACACATTCATGACAGAATCAGAGTTTGGTGTTGGAACAGGTGCATCAAATGATGGTGGAATACAAGGATTAGAAAGAAGACGACCATTTACTGCTATGTTTTCAGGGTATCATACAGCCGGTGAACATAAGTATAGATTACAGGTATCTACAGCAGAACGTGCAGTTCCGCTTTTCTTTCTTCAAGTAAACGTTTACTCATACTATCGTCCAACAACGGCATAGGAAAAATAAAGAGCAATAAATAGGAGGCTACAATGGAACCGTTAACAGCAATCGCACTCGCTACGGGTGGTGCAAAACTCTTAGGAGGGGTAGTCAAAGGAGTCGGCGACTATAGAGCTCTCCGACCAAGTGAAGTCATAACCGACAGGATTGACGAACTGAAAAGATTACAAGAAGCTGATGCATTAGGATTAACAGGACAAGAAAGAGCTGCTTATACTTCAGCATTTATGGATCCGCAAAGAGCATTGGCATCAGAACAGATGGCGCAATCACAAGCATTATCTTCTATGGGCCAAGATTCTGGTGAACAGCTAAGAAGAATCCGTGCACAAGAAGAACAGGTGCAAAGAGCACAAGGTGAGGCAGGTCGACAAATCGAAATGCTTAACATGCAACAAGCAAGAGCACAAGAAGCACAACTCTTAGAACTACAGACACTGGAAGAACAACGTGCTAGAGCACAAGAACAAGCAATGTTTGCAGCCATCGGTGGTGGTGTTGAAGATGCTGGAGCTCTAGCAGGTCAGGTGGTAGCAGCTGAAGAGTTGATGGGTGCAGATTCGGGTCAATACAGTGCAGTTCAACTACAAGCTATTGGTTCTGCCTACGGATACGCATACCCACAGTATACTCCACAAATGGCACAACCTTTCAATACAAATCAAGGAATGATGATTATTCCTGGTGCACCTTATGGCTATAATCCTCAGACAGGACAACCTATAGCACCAGCACCAGCACAAGTCGGAACAGGAGAAAAACCATAATGGCACCTCAAGCAGATTTTTACACCAACGCTTATTTGACAACGCACATGAAACGTTATCAGATGGCATTACAAATGGTGCAACAACAAAAACAATCTGAGTTTATGATAGCTCAAATGTTAAACGATCAGATCAGAAACTTAGACAGACAGATCGCATCAGTCAAAGGTGCAGGCTCTTCTTCAGAGTTTAATCAACTTATCAAGGCTTATCAACTAAAACAATCAGTAATAGGTGATGCGACTAAAAGACAAATACAAGTTTATGACTCAGTCGAAGACATGTTTGATGTAAGCACATCACTACCTACGATCAATAATGCAGCTGATACATTTGCAAAATCATTAGCAACAGCCGGTTCTGTAGAATCTAAGGCAAGAAGATCAGCTGGATCTGTTGGTGGTTATAGTAGAGGAACAGAACAAGCCAAAGCCGTTGCTGCTGCTACATACTCAGCGATGAAAGCCGATGCTTATAGAAACGGTCAACAAATAAAGTTTGATGCAAATGATTCTACAATCAGAGCAACTATAGCAAAAACAATGAATGTTGCAGAAACTGACATAGACACAGTCGACATTCAAAAACAAAAAATGCTAACAGAAAGATTAGATGCTCTAGGTGGTGCAACTACAGATGAAGCAACATTGGATGCACTTATTGCAGATGTAGAAGCACGTGATTCAGGCGCTGCAACACCTAGTGGTAAAAAATCTGCAGTCGAGCAGTTAATGCAACAAAGAACAGCTTTGGCAACTCAACAAAATGTGGCTCTATCGAAAGCACAAGCCTCACCTGAAGCACAAATACAGCAAGCAAGACAACTCTACAGATCACAGTTCGCACCACGTGCTACTCAGAAAAAACAAGCGTTTGAAAACTACTTGTTATCATTAGACAAGCCACAACAAATGATCGCATTAGGTTATGAGAATACTAAACCTAGTCAAGTTAAGTTTATGTTTCAGCCAAGAAACAAGATTGCTGGTAATGATGCTAAGGAAGTTGCTTATGATCTGTTCTATGCAGCACAAAAAGAGCGAAGAGAAGGCAAGAAACCTAGCTATTTGATTCATACAAAAGTAGAAGAGGCGTTTCCAAACAATCCAGCCAAACAACAAGAAGTTTTAGGCTACATCTTTAGAGCCACTGAAGTAGAAACAGGCACAAAGATTGAAGATACTATGGAAAGAAACCTTAAGATAAAAGAAGTTGCTGCAAGAAAAGAAGCAAAAGCGGCTAAGAAAGAGCAAGACGACAGAAACTTAATCCAAAAAGGTTTCGATGCATTTACTAGTTTGTTTGCTGATAAGATACAAGTAGAGCAGCCAGTAGTAGAACCACCATCTGAAGAAGACGTTATCTTTGATGAGAGTGGTGGAACAATAAACATACAAGGTGATCCGGAAGAACAGCCACCAGAAGAGATTCCGCCTCCACCAGCAGGCACAGAAGAAATCGTTGTGGCTCCATTTGATAAAAGCATCTATACAGTAGATAATCCATTCGTTACGAAACCATTCAGAAAGAAATCATACTCATACTTCATTAAACCTGATGGTAGTTATGGTATGATTGGAACATCTGGTAAAGAAGTAGACATTTCAGCAAATCAGCAGGCATTGGATGAGGCTGACGCAGAGCTTAAGAAGATAGAAGCAGCACAACAAGCACCGAAGGAGTAATCAATGGCGACACCCGGCAATCCAAATGAGATGCTCAAACCTGGGGATCTAAGTTCTTATCAGTTGATTTTAGAAACACAAGGTCAAGAATCTGCTGATCAGTTCTTTACAGAGAAAGTCAATCTTTATGTGCAACAAGAACAAGCATCAAGAGCATTGAAACAGAAAGAAGACATTGAAAGACAGAAACTAGCAGGTGAAGAAACCATTGATTTTAGCACAATCTCTCTGACACCAGAAGAACAGCGAAACTATTCTAGCATGGCATCAGGTATACCTCTAGAAGGGACGAGAAGGGTTCTTCCTGGAATGGAACCGGGTTTGCAACAAATACCTATGGAAGAAGTAATACCATTACGCAGAGAATCAATACCAACAGTAGATGACATACAAACAGAAGCTGAACAAGTTGCATCAAGTATCCAAACACAACAAATCGCGATGGGTTTTCCATCAAGACAGAACTTAGAAGATCAACTCTTTGAGCAACTCAAACAAAACTACAATCAACAAAACCCAGGTAGAGAGTTAGAGATAGGTAAACTATTCGAACATGAGATTGCAGTTATTGAATACGATCTTAGAAATCTTGCAAAAGCAGAAGCGGCTAAATACGAAACAGCAGAAGATTTTGCACAAGAAAAGATTGAAGGTCAGTTTGGTGTTGATAGAGCTAGACAAGCAGGTAATCCATTCGAATCACCACCATCACCATTTAAAGAAGGTGGTAGGATTGCAATAGAACCAGAAGAGGCACAAACCAAAGATTTCACAATGGATCTTAATCCGTTTATGGAAGGTGAGACAAGCATGGGTGGTCTTGGTGCCATTTATGAGTCATTGTTTCCACAAACTATTGCAACAAAATCTCAGATGGATGCACAAAAAAGTGCTAAGCAAAGAATGCAAGATCAGTTTATTGAAGACATTGAGAGAGACATTGCGAAAGGCATAAAGACAGGTAAGTATCAATCGGTTGGATCAGGTGAAGGTGCAGATCTTCGTAAACAAAGCTTGCGTGAAGCAGAGATTAAACAAAAGTTTAGCGACTTCTACTTCAGTGAGTATGACAGGCTTTATCGTGAACTAAAACAGGCAGGTGCAGAAGAACAAGAAGCACAAAACGAAGCAAAGAAAGCAGCAACGCGTCTAACCAGCTCACAAATAGGTATGATACCTGATCCTGAACTAAATCCAGATTATGCAATAATCCATGATGAGATGACACAAAAATACGGTCGTATGTCAGAACTAGCAAGAACCGATTATGCACCTTATCAAGTTCTAGAAACTACATACGAGGCAGCCAAAGAAGGTGGTGCTAACTTACTATCAGATCTGGCAACAGAAGAAGATCCATTTACAGGTGAGTTGGTAGAATCTGTTGGTATGGCACTCATTAGAGATCTTAACTTACCATTCAGATTAATCCTTAATCCTATTGAAGAAGGCCTAGAAAATACTGTTTTCGGTGGAGCCAGTGGTAAAAATGTAGGTGATAGTTTCTATGATGTTGAAACATACGACTTTACAGAAGAAACAAGTGGTGTTATTCCTACAATGGACGCTTATCTAAGAGAAGTTGCAGTCGAAACAGCTAAAGGCTACGGTATGGGGAATGCACTAGCCAACTACACAGCAACAGAATCTGGATCAGATGGTTTGATGATCGGTGGAACTGCAGTCGAAATGTTTTTACCTATTGGAGCGATCGCAAAAGGCACACAAAAGATAGCAACAACTACGCTCGGTTTAAACAAGATAGCAAGAGGTTTAGATTTGGCTGCAGATAGCACGAGGTTGTTGGACGTTGTATCCGAATCAGGTCAGCCTAATGTTTATAGGTATTTGGAACAAGTAAAACCTGGTGAATCTGTAGGGTATTTCCAGTCGACATACAAAGTAAATGAAAAGATAGCAGGTGAAGCAGCTAGACAGATGGAAGTGTTAGAGGCAGGTCGATCTTACGCACGTGCATTAAACAACAGCGACTATGACGAAGCTGTTAGAATCTCATCCACAATGTCAAATGATCCGCTACAAAAGAGTTTATTTAAGCAACTGACCGAAGACGTCGATGGAATGACAGCTGGTGCAAAAGCTGCAGAGTTTGATAAACTTCTTGATGACATTGGTCGACAAGAATCAATGTATGGCGACATAGCACGTGAAATCAGAAGAGAAGGCGGAACAAAGTTAACTCAATCCGGATTGACCAAAACAGGATCTGGTGCTTCAACAGCTCAGCTAACTGAAAGAGCAGCAGAAAGATTGGCTAAATACAACATTGAAGATTTTGTTGCACTTACAGATCGTATGGCCATACACAAAGATGTCCTACCTCAGCGAATAAAATACATTGACGACTATGTTGATGACATAAACAAGGCAGATCTAGATAGTGTTTCAGAGTTAGAGGTTTATCTATCACAAAAAACTGTAAGACGTGATCCAGAACTAAGAAGGATTATGGACATAGTCGACTCAGAGGTGGCAAAAGGTAATGGCGGTAAGGTCATGGGTGATGTTCTTACTTCTCAGGAACAGATTTACATAACCAACAGAGGCCTTGAAGATCAACTAAGAAGAGAGCTTGGAACACAAGGAAACAGAGCACAACTTTTCGAACAAACATTGCCATCAACAAAGCGAGCAATGCTACCTGAAGAACTTAGATCAGAAACAGGTGCTCGAATCTTTGGTAGTGATAAGGTAGAAAAAGCAACAAGAAGTCAGAGTATTATTGGTAGCACAAAGAATGCAGGTGTTGCAGCACTTCGATACGCAGATGCAATAACACCTGGTGATGCATCTAAGTTTATGAGACAAACTGGTGAGAAGATGAAGATCATAGCACCAAAAGCTTCTCGAACAGAAATGGCATCGGTAAATAGAGCTGTTGAACAAGCAAGAGATTCTGTTGTTAGATTAGAAAGATCACTACCTGAGTCAATGGCTAGATACGGTAGATACACAACAAAACCAGATGAAGCTGTATACTCTATGTTTAACCGATCTAATACTACAGATCCTACTGACATTATTCAAATGAGTGATGATGCAGCAAAACAAGCATTTAGAATGGGTAAGAACAATCCATTATCAAACGAACAAGTGCTTCAGGTTGCTAGAGGCACTTTACCGACATTGACAAAAGCAGACGAAGCCTTTGTTTTAGCAAAGATAGGCACCGTTCCAGTTGAATCTGTCGCTAGACTGGAAGAGATAATCATTCAAATAACTGACGAAATACCTCGATTAAAACAAGGTATGGTTAGTCGACCAGTATTAGGAAGCACAGCACCTGACGTGGCCAAAGTAATGGTTGCTATCTCAGGTAATAATGCAGCAAGACAAAGAGTAGGTGCGATCGCTCAAGCAGAGTTAGGACCACTTTCAGTTCCTGTAAAGTATAGAACACCAGCAGGACAGAAGTTTATCTTTGATGAAGCAATGCGCGTAAATGAAGAAGGTTTCTATGGATCCACACAAGAAATCATTGCTATGCTGAAGCGTGTTGGAGATGCTGGGATTATAGAGACAAAAACAGGTGCAACCATTGCAGATGCCATGTCGAAAAATCTTGCTGAGTTTGAAGGTGTGCTTCAGGACGTTTTCGATGTAGCAAATCAGTTAAGAGCAAGAGGATTAGAACTTAATCTTACACCAGCACAAGTCAGACAACAAATGCTTTACAATGTGGATGCAATACTAGATGAGAAAGTCGTAGCTGTTTCAGGTGTGGGTATAGAAAAACAACTAGCAGAACTACAAGCACTTTACAAAAATCCAGAAACATTTCGTGTTGTGAGTAGTAATGTTGAAGAACTAGCAACTAAGAATCCAGGTTTACTGAACTGGACAATGAGAACATTAGGCTTTTCTGCTGCTGATGCAAGACGATCGTTTGTTTCAGGCATGTTAGGTGGTAAATACATTCCAACAACTAGATACATCGCAGAAAACGCTGCTACACAGATGGTTATTTCTGCCATTACAGCACCTGGATCTAACAGATTAATGTTCAAAGGAGCGTTGACACCAGGTGCTATTGACAGCTTAAGTCTGTTGCCAGTAGATAGAGTGAAAACACTGGCTAGAAATCCAGAAACAAGAAACACATTAGTTCCTGGCACTCGATACACTTATGGTCAAGTTAGTGATGCACTACAAACCAAGAACATGGGATCCACTAGTCAGTCAATAAACTTAGGTGATGTATTCTTGGAAGACATGTTAGAAGAAGCAAGACGTGCAACAAGAAGATCTATAACACAAAACATACCCTATGCTTCAGCAGCAGTAGATGGTGTGTATGATCAGTTTCGATACATTGCAAAAAATCCGCCCGGACCAAAGATGAGTTCAACATCTCCAGGTATGAGATTGGCGATGAACACTGACTACGCATTTAGAGAACAAATGTTTTTAGGTGCATTAATAGATGGTAAAACAATCAATGAAGCTACAATCTTGGCAAGACGTGCATTCTTTGATTATGGTGATCTACCTCCTTGGTCAAAAGCTTCATGGTTTAGAGGCACATTATTCTTCTCATTCGCATACAGATCTGCAGCGGAGACATCAAGAGCACTGGCAAATCCAAAAGCAATGGCTAATCTAGCTAAGTTGGCTCGTGCAAAAGTGGCAATGACCAAGGCGACAGGATCTTATTTCTTTACAGGTGATCAAGCACTACAATCTCTATTCGTTACGAGCCAAGGTGGAGATGGTGATTATGATTCAGTAAATCTTTATTATCGAGATCCGTGGATGTCCAATCTGATGTTAGGTGCAAACATCCTTACCTATCTTACAGGAGCTGCACAAGGTGATCCAGAAGCCTCAGTAGGACGTGGTCTTGATGGTATTTTAGATTATCTCTACATGCCTGCTCTTGATGTTATCAAAGATCTTGACCCTGATTTTAAGAAAGGTGTTCCACCCAAAACAGTTTATAGAATCTTGATGGCTCAACAACTAGCAGGAAACATACCAGAAATCTTTGGTGATGCTATACCTGATGCAACATTTTATGTAGATCGTTATGACATGGAAGTTAGACCACCAAGCAAGATGGTGCCGGGTTCTCCAACATTCAATGGTTTCCAATACAGATTCCAAACAAAAGAAGGCTACAACGCATTCTATAAAGACAGTCTAGCATTGGCTATTATGGGTGCAGGTCGTCTAGCTAATGATGCAACAGCAGCAATGATAATGAGTGGCATTTTACCAGAAGGATCTGACTTCACATACTTAGAGAATGGATCTCCTGCTTTGTATTTATTTGGTCGTCAATCACCAATGAGAATCCCAAAGGAATGGGAAATCTATGATCGACAAATGAGAGCACAACAATACAGATTAAGAGATTTAAAGAAAACTTTCGGTGAACCGAAGGACACTAATCCGGGGGATCAGAAATAATGGCTAAGAAAAAACTAGACAAGAAGAAGATGAAGTGTAATAAACCTCGTAAATCACCTAACCCGAAGAAGAAGAAGGTGGTCAAGGCTTGCGAAGGTGGTAAAGAAAAAATCATACATTATGGTGCCGCCGGTTTTGGACATAACATCAACAAGGCAGCACGTAAATCTTTCAGAGCCAGACATGGTTGTGATAAGAAGAAATCAAAACTAACAGCTTCATACTGGGCCTGCAAAGATCTTTGGACAGCAGGTGGAAGTAAGAAAACAACAGGCACGAAAGGTCGTGTCGCCAAAAAACGTCGTGGTTATAACCGTAGGAGGAAATAATGCCATCAAAAGATAGATCATACAAAAAGCCGGGTGATAAGATGAAAGCACCTAAGAAGAAGAAGCCAGCTAAGAAGCCTATCAAGCGCAAAGCTAAGCCAATCAGAAAGAAGAAGAAGAAATGAGCAGGAAAGTGAAGAAGCGTCGTGCACGCAGTAAGCTTCCAGCTCAGTATAATGCGCCTCCCGGGTCAGCTCGGGAACGTGCCATTAAACAAGCAGCGAAACTATACAAGTCAGGTAAGAAACAACAAGCATTCCGCCTAAGAGAAAGGATGGAGAGGAGAGAACGTGCCAAAAAGAAAAGCAAAAAAAGGTAAGAAGAAAGGATCGGTTATGGCGACACTTCGAAAGAAGGCAGCTAAATCTAAGTTTACGCCGTCTCAGTTGAAGAAAAGCTATGACAAAGGATTAGCTGCATACGCTTCTTCAGGTTCTAGAAAAGGTATGTCATCCCATCAATGGGCAATGGGTCGAGTCAATAGTGTTTTAAGAGGTGGTAAAGCGAGAGCAATCGACTTTCCATCTAAAGCAGCTAAAGCAAAGAAGAAAACAAAAGCAAAAGGTTATAAGAGGAGAAAGAAGAAATGATAGATTGGATTAAACGAAATAAGATTACAGTAGCTTTCGTAGGCGGAGCCATAGTAATAGGTAGCCAATGGGCTACATGTAGCATAGAACCTAACGTCGTCTCACCAGATGAACAAATAGAGGAGGCTCAAGATGAATAAAGCATTCGTAATAAAATCACCTAAGTTTTTCGGACATTATGCTGTTCAGCTACCCGATGGTAGTGTTGTAGATTGTGCAAATCTAAGAACAGCAATAGATACAGCAACATTATTTAACGGGAAATCATAATGCCTTATTCATCTTATTCTAAGAAACAGAAAAAACTTGCAGCCGTAGCGGAGCCAAGAAAGAAAATCACTAAAGCAGATCTAATCAAGATCGCTAAAAACAAGAAAAGAAAGAAAGCTATTCCTAGACGTCGCGTCATTAGGAAAAAAAGTAAGCAATAAATGAAGCCAATAGCCGATAGGAGGATGAAATGGCAATACAAAATAAAGCAAGAACAACGACCACAGCAACGTGGGCAGATAGCACAAACAATGATGCAAACTTTGGTAATGCATGGGCGATAACTGAGTATGCAAAGATTCAGGTTCCAGTATTAGACTTAGCATACAGCACGGGTAATAACGTTACGATAAGGATTGAAGAAGTAATCTTTACAGGAACGGGAACAACACCTGCTACTGCATCGAAGAAAGATACAGAAATACTGATAGCAACAGATTCAGCATTTGCTAACGTAATCTGTCATCATACAGGATTATTCTCTGATGGGAAGTATAACACATCAAAATGTATTGCATCATTCGAAGTTGGTCATCACATAGTAGTAAGCGAAGATGTAGATCTTTATTTCACCGTTAAATGCGGAGGTTCGGGTGCACTTTTAGCTGACACCATTAGATTAACAGTATCGCAACAATAACAAATAGCCTCATGAAGCCGTTAGTAGGAGGAGATCATGCCAAAGGTAGGTTCGTTCGTTCATCGAACGATAAAAACAGGATTGAGTGTCGCGTATGGCACAACATTCACAACAGGAACAACAACATTTCTAAATCTATTATCAGCTGATAGTCAAGCAGGATTCAAACCACCCGCAAAACCGGGTGATGCGTTTCAAGGCGGATTACAACTGATTAGAATAAGAGGCCAAGCGGCGGGAGGTGCCGGAACCATAACAATCAAAGGAACATGGGACGCGAACGGTAAAGAACTTATCATTGCTCCAACCACTGTTGGCTTGACGGCTGACCAGCTAGATGTAGATGGAAGTGGGGAACATTCAACAACTTTACTTATCGATGCGTATGTTGCAAATGACACTGATACACTTTATCTTTGGATAAAGACAGACACAGGAACATTTACAGTATCGGAGTATGAAATAACTTGGATCGAGTAGGGAGAAAAGATGAGCAGAATAAACTATCCTTCGCCTTACATAATCACTAGTGATAGAGTAGGATCTGATTTAGTATACGAAGATGTGTCCAGCCAGATTAATGGTTCAAGAACAGTATTTAACTTAGCACAAGAGGCAGATTCCGCAAGGATTTTTGTCTATTACAATGGATTACTTGTTAACAGTGATGTTGACAGTTTCGCAGATCAATCATTTACGCTATCCTTTACACCTCTTTCAGGAGATAACATTCAAGTTATCTACTCAATAAAAGGTGATCCAATAGTGGATAGTTAATCAAACAACCTCATACTTATTTTCGACTTATGTCAAGTATAGTTGAGTTATTTCATTAGTTAAGCATACAAAAACAGGAGACATTATGCCAAACGTTCAGATTAGAGGGAGTCAGATACAACCTGCCAGTGTAGAAGCTAGCAACATTAATCTATCTGGCTCTTTCGACTTAAGAGCTGCCACAGGAGTGCAGTTCCTCACAAAACCAGAAGCGGATAAAACAACATTTCCCGCTACCACAGCATTCGTTCACGGAATCGTGTCCGGATCTATTGTCGATGGATTTCAAGGCGGTGATGGTATTGCCATTAACGTTGGAACTTCACCAGACACCATTTCAGTTGATCTTGCAACCAACCCGGGATTGGATTTCGCATCAAACAAACTTATTCTTAAGCTTGATGGATCGACACTCTCACTTGGATCAGGTGGAGTATCTGTAGGTTCAGCACTGGCCAACGCAAACATCGCATCTGATGCAGCTATTGCACAATCAAAGCTTGCGTTAGACATTGTCAATGCAAACATTAACGCTTCAGCAGCTATTGCGGTTTCTAAGTTAGCAGCATCTACCATTTCAGGTAAGGGACTTGGTACAAACCTTGACAACTTAACTGATGGTAATGGTATCGCTGATTTTACATACAATGGATCAAGTGCAGGTTCTATCGCTCTTGACCTTGACGGATCAACTCTTGCAGTTGGTGCTTCAGGTGTAAAGATTAGTGATGGTGGAGTTGGTTCTACACAAATCGCTGATGACGCAATCGTTGCAGCAAAAATAGCAGATGATGCTGTTGGTAGTGCAGCTATAGCTGATGACGCTATTACAGCAGCTCTTATTGCAGATGACGCAGTCGGTTCAGCCGCTATTGCTGATGATGCGGTAGGTTCTGCTCAGATTGCTGATAATGCAGTTGATAATGCGCGTATTGCGAACGGAGCGGTTTCTATCGCTAAGTTGGCATTCCAAGCAAGAGCTGATAACTTCAATCCTAATGGTTCTACCTTGGCATTCGCTCTATCTAATCAGGTTGCTCCAGAGTTCGATAACTTCGTAATGTGTTTTGTTAACGGTTTGCTTCAAAGTAAAGTGGCTTCTTCTCCTACGGGTCAGCAAGAATACACTGTATCTACAGCAGGATCGACTACATCCATAACTTTTGGTGCTAACATTGATGCTTCAGCTCACATTGAAGTTAGATACTTAGCTTAATGATTTGGTGTTTGGGGTCAGGATTCTTATTCTGTTCTGCCATTGTCCTGGCCCCTCTCACCTCCTTTATCAGGAGTTATGAATGGAAGCAATCTTCATGGAAATAATGCCCTTTCTTAGTGGGCCTGCGTCAGCTGTAATAGTAGCACTATACATGAATCGTCAGTTTATCTTATTTCAAAATCAATCCATTGATAGAATCTTGGATGATGCTGATAAAGATAGAGCACTATTCAAAGAAGCTATTACCAAAATCGACCAAAGGCTTTACTTCTTAGAAGAGCAAATGAAAGACATAAAATCTGAGCTGCGGAATAAGGATAGATAATAACTTTCCTAAGACGACGTTAAACCAGAATGCATTGTAATCTTAATCCTATTAAAACATAAAGGGCTGAGGAATACAATGCATTCTCATTTAAGCAGATAACTCTATGTCTATCAACTCAAAATCCACCTCAGATCTGTTTTCTGTGTAGTGTATGTAAGTAAGAAGATCTGTTTGAAACCATGTCCCATCACTGAGGTATGTAGTTTCGAAATCTTCTTCTTCATAGAACTCATCAAACTCACTAACATCTTCGTACTGAGATCTTAAATACTTAACATTATCAGGATGAGCACCTGTCTCTACTCTGAGGATGTATAGTTCTTTGAATGTTTCATCATCAAGATTATGTAATCTTATCTTTTGTTTCATTATCTGTTCTCCATTTCTTTGTATCATTCAGTTGTATTGTATCATTCATAAGATAATAATACTAAGATAACTATACTGTTTACAAGAAACTGACAGCACTTTTTTAGATTATTTTAGATTTGTAAAAGAAATGTAAATAAATGTAAATGATTCTGTAAAAGCGACTTTTATGAGATAGTTATTTACTGAAGGGAAGAGAGAAGAGAGAGAGAGAGAGAGGTTAACCAGTAGAACGGCACCAGCCGGTTCGTATCGGTTTATTATCTATAGTATTATTATAAGTTATTATTAGATTATTATTCTATTATTATTGTAAATCTAAAAACTATAGATTATTATTATTAAGTATCATTCATAAACAAATAACTTAATAACATAAGAAATAACATCGCTTGTTGGCCGATAACGGCCGTATAAGCATAACATCTAAGAGGCAGAACAGATGAATACTAATAAAGTAAATAGAGTTCTTCAACTAACTGAAGAAACAAATAACATAGAATACAATAATCAAGTAGCTATCAGGAACTTAATCGTTCAGCTAGAAAGAGAAATGAGTGGGATGAGAAGATGCTACAGAAAAGCAGAACTAAAATACTCTATCATCCCAGTTCTTAGACAATACTTGAGAGATTTAGAAATCTTAGATGATGAATGATACACATGATCTAAATAAAGTTTTATCTATCATTCAGCAGATTGTATAGTTATCAATGAAAGGGAAGTCAGGCGCTCTTTCACCAGGTCAAAACTCTTTGATAAAACTTTGGAGATCATGTATTTAGCGGTGCATGATCTCTCTTTTTTTCATCTTATTACAGACTTTTTACATCTTTTTTACAGGAAATCCTTTGTAAGGGCATAGTTATTCCAGACACGGACGCTAATCCGTTGACCTGGAGACATAAATGCCTGACTTATTTGACCGTCTATCCACGGCTGCACGACCTTATGAAATCGCGGTGGGTAAAATAATAGAAGAACAATCGAAATACAAATACATCCAAGATAAAACATCAATGGATTACGACGTATACCTAATCAATCCTAACGGACAACAACTTACAGTTGAAGTAAAGGTGCATGAAGGAACAGGAGCATGGGGGAAGTATGATACAGCATGTCTTGAAATACTAGAATACCAATACAGACACGACGACTATGTCTCATCACATTGGCTATCAGCTCCCTTCAAAGTAATGGCACATGTAGACAAAGCATCAGGTCAGGTGCACCTCTTCAATGGCCAGACAATAAGGCAATGGGCGTTGGCACGAAAACATACAGCCCGCTACTCATCGAGAGTGAAAACTGCCAACATAAAAATGCCGTGGAAATGCAAAGAAGCAGGATACTTATTAACACTGCCACTACAGAGCAGCATCTAAGACACACCATTATCTAACATAGGAGACATAAATGGCGCAAAAAACAGAAATCGACTCATACGAGAAACTATTCTACTGGCTGGATACCATGATCATGAAACACTCAGGCACTGCACAGAGCAGAGGAATAAGAAGACTAAGAGACTTTGTTGAACTACAACGACAACAAGGCAAGACATGGGATGACGTAGCCGAATGGGCAATCTACAGCACATCACAATCATCTGGCTTTGACCCCTTTGAGGGAACTGGCGTATAGGCGATACAAACACGACGTTAGATCTGTATAAACTCTAATCGATTCTACCTAAAAACATAAGGGGATGACGTTAGAGTTTCTTCTTGTACAAATAGTGCAACAGCTATCTAAGAGTGGTATAATAATAATGTCAGCTAAACAAGGAGGCATTATGACAAATAACAAAGAAACACTCAAAGCAATCGAAGACTTACAAGCAGAAGCAGAACAATGGTGTACAATGATGCATAACAGGCACAACACTGAATACTACTTCGAAGATTGGATTAATGATGATCATAAAGCTCGGCTACAAGAAATCCTAGAGGATCACATCATCATGCTCCAAACTGAGTTCCACCTACTAGAAGGAATAGACATCACGATAAAACTGGGGTAGGTAAAGAAAAAGAATACATACTCGTGCAATAATGAGGGTGAGGTGTTATAATAGAAGTGTATACTAAAACAAGGAGATACAATGTCAAACTCACACATCTACTTCAACAACAAGCACATCACAACAATACACTATCCACCACCTACAATCGTATCAAAGAGCGTAGATGATGGCCATCTTGATAATCAAATCAATCCTTCAGCGTTTGGCCCACAAGGCCCAGTTGCAAAGATGCGGATTATCTGGCAGCCAACCGGTAATCGCTCGACTGTCAGAATCTGGCAAGTGCATCCAAATGGATGGAACTACAGCGACGACCACACATCAGGTAAGGTTGTAGAATGCCGTAATCTTGAATGGATACTCTGGAACTTTGGCTTATCAGATGCAGATCCCGACATACAAGAATGGATTGAAGAAGCCGCTGAATGGTGCTAGTCATCAGAGGGGTGCGCTTGTCGCACCCCAGGGTAATCTACTTAGCGTTTCTGTAGACAGACAGCAATGAACACACGACGTCAAAAGTGTAAGTGCGATACCAACGTGTTATAATAATACCACAAGGCAACAGCCTTTTACAACAACCAACCAAGGAAAATCATCATGGAAAGTAAATCAATCAGCAAGCGAACAGCAGCTTACATCACCCTTGTCTTATCAGGCGACTACAAGTTAGACGGATTAGAACTTAAGCCCACCCGTAAACTCATTAGACGTCAGAAGGCAGAAGCTCGTAAGCTCTTAGACACAGCAGTCAAGCGTGTGGTAGTGGAAACAATCGATGCTACCAATACAGCAGCCTCTGAAGGTCGACTTCTAGATGGCAATAATCAACCACGTAAGACAGCATACTTCTCAGTTAAGCCTGCATACGGCTCGATTGGATTACTACCCTACATCCAGAAAGCCGAGATCAAGGCTGACCGAGATGATGTGCTTAGAGTTATTACGTCTATGGTAATGGCTGATGAGTTAGAGAAGGTAGGTGTTGTCAAGGGTGTAGAGGTTCCAGTCGAAGAAGCCAATAACTTCCAGATCAGATACCGGTCTATCCGTTATGCTGCGGCAACTAGATCTACGCAAGGGTTCATAGAAAATAAATAGCCTTGACCCTTGTAAATGTGGGAGAGAGAGGGTATACTTTACATAGATTCAGGTATCACCCTCAGCCCTACACCCTTGTCCACTAGTAATAATCTGCCGCACATAGAGGGCGGGGTGGGGCCCCATCACCCCCAAAGTCGAGTCAGTAGATCAGCTAGACGAAGTGCGGACCAGAGAAAAATGCACCCCTTCCAAAAATGCACCCGATGAAAAAACCGAGGCTTATTATGAGGTAGATCATGAAGTTTTTATGTAGTAGTTGTGGAGCATGTTGTCAAGCGATAAGTTGCCCATACCTGAGTGAAGACAATCGGTGCACCATTTATGCTACGCGTCCAGACATTTGTAATGTTGAGAAGCAGTGGCAAATCAAGGGTGGGGAAAACCAGCATGATCAACATGCCAAGTTGTCGTATTTAATCGAGAATACACTTGCATGTCATCGCCTTATAGATTTAATGGGAATGTCAGAAGATTACAAGATTGACATCCTGGATTACGTGGAGAATAACAATGGCCAAATCATCAAGACGACTTAGAGGTCGCAAAACAGCAACACAGAGTTTAGAGTGGCAACTAGCCCAAGCAGAAGATCTACACATGCGACTAATCGGCATCTTGTTGTCATTAGAAGATGTGCCTGATAAACACCTTCCTCAGGCTCCCCTGGCTCGTGGTAGTTTGTCTCTTATCAGTGATCTCATGCGTAAGTGGAAGATAAAAATACAGGCAGAACTTGATGCACGAGCTGCAGAAGAAGCGGCCAAAGCGAAACCTAAACCGAAAAAAAGAAGGGCCCGTAAGAAAAAAGTGGTAGAGACGCCAGAAAAAAGCGATTAACATAGATACTTATCCTTATACAGTAATAACAACTGAAGGAGAAGCTGATGAATAGTGCCGCATGGTGGTTCGCGTGTGAAAATGACGATGATGTAAAGTTTTATAGACGACACATTGTCAAAAGCCCCGCAGTAATAGATTGGATAAGAGAGCAACAGGGGAGTTATCGAGACGATCACGACGTTGAAGATGAGGAACCGAAGAAAGAGCTGAATACAGAAATACTAGGCCCTTTACTAAAGAACCTCTCAGAGTTGGATCAGAAGATTTTGCGTTTGCACTATGTTGAAGCTCTAAAGTGGCGTGAAATAGCTGCTGAACTGGGTTATAATCTCAGTTATCTTTGGAAGCGAGAGAAGAGAGCAATGGAAAAACTTCGGGCTATTATTGACAGGGATGGCCTATCACCTTGGAGGAAAGATGACGAAGAAAGTAGATGAAAAGTTAAAGAAGAAAGCAGAACATGCTGCCCGTAGTAGAAACTACAAGACGCGGCTTAAGCAAGCGGTTGATAAAGGCGACTTTGAAGAAGTGGTAAAATCAATCATGCTCTTGGCAGTCAAGCATAATGAAGAGACAGATTGGAAGGCCTCACCTCGAACTTGGATGGAACTGTTGCAAGTGCTGCATAAGTTTCGTGTGGAGTTTGGCACAACAGATAGCGACTTTGACGAGATCTTGCGTGTTGTTAATGGTGATGACTAATGTCGTCAATAGATGATGAGATAAAAGAGTTGTCAGCTGCAGAGCTTCGACAGCTTTTTGACATGTTGCGTATGAAGAATAGTAGATTCGAGAAAGATTTGTATGATGCTCTTACCCTAATCAGAGCAAATAAACGCGCTAGAGGTAGAGGTTGAGTCGCATAACAAAGATAAGTCCAGCAGTTCTCAAGGCCTTTGAGGACCCTAGAAACTTTTTTAAGTTCCTGAAAGTCTTTAATAAAGAGACAGGTGCCTTAGAACCGTTTGTGCTACGTCCTCAGCAAGAAGAGTTGTTAGAGGCATTAATGACACACAACAAGATTGTGGTTCTTAAAGCCCGACAACTTGGTATTTCAACACTACTCAGAGCTTATTTCTTGTGGAAGTCTTACATGTCTGTAGAACCGACCAGACATGCTATCATTAGTTATACCAGAGATAGTGCAGACCACCTACATAACATGGATAAGTCATTCTACCTTAGTTTACCTAAGCCATTACAGAGGAAGCTTTCTAAGTCATCCTCGAGAACTTTACAGTTTGGAGACACAAATGCAGAACTACGAGCTTTCACCGCTGGAGGAAAAGCAGGGGCCACCCGTTCATTTACTTTTTCAGATACACACATCTCTGAGTTTGCTTTCTTTGACGATCAAGATGATGTGCTTGCCAACATTATGGCCTCGGTTGGAGAAGGACAAATAGTAATAGAAACCACACCTAATAGTCCAGGTGATAAATACCACGACTTGATTGAAGGTCATGGTGATAATGGTTGGCACCTCTGTTGGTTTCCTTGGTATGAGCATCCACAATACACAAAGAAAAGCCAGTTCCATCAACCTCAGGTGCCAGATCCTACTGAAGAAGAACAAGAGATAAAGCACGACTTTGATCTCACACTAGGGCAGCTCTATTGGCGCAGAACAATGATTCGCACTATGGGTTTAGAAAAGTTTAGACGAGAGTTTCCAGCTACAGTAGATGAGGCTTTCTTTGCCTCGAGTAATGAGTTCTTTCCACTAGACATTTTAGACGAGTTAGAGGTGTTAGATCTAGGCGGACAAAAAGAGCGATGGTATTGTGAGATGATCCAAGGCGATCGATACGCTATGGGTGTGGATGTTGCAGCAGGTAGAGGTGGTGATTATAGTGTCATTACAGTCGTGAGCTGTACAACCTGCTTACCAGTTTACCATTATCGTAGTAATCAAATCTTACCACATGATTTTGCTGAGAAGATCTACGAGTTGTATTGGGACTTTAATGAACCCTATACGATCATAGAGCAGAACGGACCAGGTGAACTAGTGCTTTACCGTATGAAAGAATGGAAGGTAAAAAATCTTTACAAAGACGCAAAAGGTCGTGATTGGAGAACAAGAAAGGAAAATAAAATAGCTATTTATGACTACCTACGCGATCTTATTTGCGAAGGTATTATTGATGCTGTAGACAAGACGCTTTGGAAAGAGATGCAAACAATACAAATCACAAAAGGTGCACCCGCATCAGCAGGACACGATGACATGGTCATGGCCACAGCTCTTGCATGCTGGGGTGCCAAACTTAAACCAACACCTTCAGGATACTCGATACGTAAAACAATGTTAGATGACATGATTAAATCAAGACGCGCTGCTAGAATACGTAATAATGGTGGGTTCCACAAACACATAAGAGGATGGAAGAAATGAAATACAAAATGACGGCTAACATTATCCAACAGATTATTAAAATACATGAAGAGTTTTGGGATGATTGTAGATCGGATCTTTTTAAATACAAACAAGCCTACGAAACACGTTTCTGGGATAAGTCAACACAAGGCCAAATGCAAACTTATGTCCAGACAGCAGACGCTTATGGCTACATTGAATCATACATTGCATCACTTTTTGCTAGAAACCCAGGTGTTATTGTTAAGAACGGTATACGAGGTAGAGGTGATGTTAAGATTGCACAACACATTGCTAACGACTTCTTAGCTTATCAGCGTCAACAGATAGAAAACGCTTCTCGTATGGCACTTATCTACCCTATGTCATTTATCAAGATGATGCCAACAGGTAGAGAAGACATCATGAAAAGAATCGATACTGTTGCCATACCACCATGGGAAGTGATTCTAGATAGAGAAGCAAGACGTTATGAAGATCAGCGTTATGTTGGTCATAAATACTACATGACATTGATTGATGCTCGTCATAAGTTTGGTGATAAGAAATACCACCCTATGAAGAAAGAAGAATACTTTGACAAATACAACTCAGAGCATTATCATACTCGTGAAGGTGAGATAAGTGATCAAAACTTTGACTTTTACAAATACATAGAAGTTGTAGAGATTTATGATCTCCATACAAAACTTTTACATTTCTGGTCGCCTAACTGGTCAGACGGATCTAAAATGTTGCTTACAGAAGAGATACCGTTTAGAGATGCCAATGACGATCCGATTGCACCTATTGTGCCACTATACTTTAATCGACTACCTGATAAGCCACTTGATGGTTATTCAGCTATGCGTCGTATTTATGACCAGATTTACGAAACCAACATGGTTCGAACGTATCAGGCTAACGCTGTCCGGAAAGCATCTAGACAATACCTAGTAAAGAAAGGTGTGTTGGATGAAGAACAAATGGCACAGATTTGTAGTGGCATTGACGGCTTGTTTGTGGAAATAGATGAAGAGAATCTAGGTGGTGTAATGACTGCTTTACCTCAGAATCCAACTCCACCAGAACTTGAGTTCTACGTGCAACAGGTGCAACGAGATAAAGATAAGGGTAGTATCTTGGCACCGTTCACTCGGGGTGAGAGCTCAAGGACAAGTGCAACAGAAGCAGCAGCGTTAGCCGCCTATACATCATCAGAAATAGGACGACTTGCAAGAGAACGTGATTCGACCATTGAAAACATAGCACGTGTGTATCTGGCAATGCTTTCCTTGTATGTTGAAGAAGATAATGTGCGACAAATAGTGGTTATAGATAACGAACCTCAGATTGTATCTGCAAGAATGTTAGAAGAAAACTTCCACATTTATGCAATGGATCAGGCGTCCACACCTCTTTCAGAATCTGTAAAGAAGCGTGAGTTTATACAATCTATTCCAATGCTACAACAACTCGGTGTGCCACAAAAAGACCTTTTATCAGAACTAGTTCGATCACTTGGCCTACCAGAAGATTTTGTTAGTGCCGCAGAAGCAGCGAAAGAACAAGCGGTATCGGCAGCCAAAGCAAGAGCATCAGCTGAAGCAGTTGGAGCAGATGCTGCTGAGCAAGCAGGAGGATTAGTATCCACACCTCAGGGCCCAGCAAACTTACAAGGCGTCCTTCCAGGCGCACAATCGATTTCATAGGAGCAGACAATGGGATTTTATAAAGTAGCATGTAAGAAGTGTCAAACAGAATGGGAAGTTCTGTGTAGTTATGACGATCTAGAAGAGATGACATGTGGTCAAACAGATTATTTCGATCGACCAATGCAGTTTAACCCTAAAACAGAAGAAGAAAACTCAGAAGGTTGTGGTAATCTAATCGAACATGTTTATGTGCCACCTAGTTTTGCCATCATGGGTAAAGGATTGCACGCTAATGGAGTGCATAATAGTAGAGGACATTACTCACAAGCATTTGGTCGCTACTTCGAAGATAAACGTGCAATGCATGAGTATGCAGAATCAAATGGTTATCGATCAGTTAGTGCATCCGAAGCAGATCAGGCAATGGAGCAACAAGCTGATAAGTTAAGAGAAAAAGATAAGAAAGCACAACAATGGACAGACAACCTTAAAGCAGCTGGAGGTGATAAGATTCAGGCAGCTGCAAAAACATTCGTATCTAAAGACATGCAAGACAAATAGGAGATTATTATGCAAGAGAAAGTAGAAGAAATGGCTATGATGGCCGACATGGCGGAAGCAGAAAAGGTTGCTGAGTTTGCACCGGAAGGTAGCTATAAACGAGACACAGTTAATCGATTCATTCGCTCTGTAAACACAATGCTAGCACATTTCAGCGCACCAAACTTAGGTGAAGTAGCTGAAGACGTTGAAGGTCCATTACCTCAGGATTTGGTAAAGGCACTGATGATGATAAATGCAGCACTGGAAGACGCTAAAATGAGCGAATACCAGATCGACATGGAAGATTTAAAAGATGATAGAGATCTAATGATGGCTAGAGGAAAGATAGATTCCGGTGCCAAAGACAGATCTTTTATCGCATTTTTACGGAAGCCTATGCCAGAAGCCGGCACAGAAGTAGAAATAGAAGTAGACGTTGAGTCTGTTCCAGAAGGTATGCACAGAATGCCTGATGGTAGCTTAATGGCAAATGACGATCCTTCAATGAAAGAAGGTAGTTATGGTGAAGAAGAAGACATAGACAAGATTTTAATGTCCCGTATGTAATGGGACGCTAATAACAATCATTCAAGAACGTAGGAGAAGAAATGAGTGAAGAACTAAGCAATAATCCGGAAGGAACTGCAACTACTACAGAATCATCTGTTAGTGAAACGACGTTGAACACAGAGGCATCCTCTGGTGATACTAATGAAAACATAGGTAATGAATCGTCAAAGCCTACCAAGAAGGTATTTGGTGATACAGCACAAAATCGTCAATCGGAAGCATTGAGGAAAGCAAAGCTGGATCAAGCCAGAAAACCAAAGAGTATTTCATTAGAAGATCTAGCAGATGAGGATTTACCGGAAGGTAAGGGTGTTGATTTTAGACAAGTGTTAGAGGTATTACCAGACGATGCAAAAACATTGATTGGAAATCTTCGAGCTGATTATACGCGAAAGACTCAAGAGTTGGCATCACAACGCAAAGAGTTAGAAGCGCAAATGAAGGCACTTACTGATGGTGAGTTTTTTAAACGAGTAAAGGAACAAGCATCCCAACCTGATGTTGAACTTGATCCTTATCGAACAGAAACTTTTGAAGCACGCATACAGCAAGAAGTAGCAAGAAGAATGCAAGAAGCGTTTCAACCATTACAACAACAGCAAGAACTACAAATGAGACAAATGAAGTTAAATGAGTTCAAAACAAATCATCCTGACTTAGATGACATGAAACATGACGTCGCTGATTTACTTAAATCAAACCCGTCTTTGTCATTACAAGATGCTTACTTTATAACCAAAGGCAAAAAATCTACAACACGTCTTAATGCACTCGAGCAAGAAAATGCAGAAAGGAAGGCTAGAATGCGTGAGATAGGTTTAAAGATCGGTCAAGGTAAAGATGTTAATCCAAATAATCCACCAAAAGGTTTAAAAGGTTATGATCTCTACCAGTGGTTTGAGAGACAAAAACAAAAAAAGATAGGAAAGTAGGAAAAAAACTTTGCTATTTATGAAAGCCCCACTTGGCGCATCGAAAAGTGGATAAGCTACGGATTCGAAAGAACAACCCATGCTGATGTAAAAAAACAAATAACATAAACGACTAAGCCGAATAATAGATTGGAGGAAACAAATCATGGCGATTTCAAATGACGTATTATCATCGACCCTCCGTATCTTACTCGAAGAAGAAGTAGACAACCTTTTTAAGGCTGTTCCTCTTTTAGAGCAGATGCGTCAGAGTGGCGGTGTAGAAACTTATGACGGTGGACAGAAACTAGATGTTCCACTTATTTTAGCTGAGCATAGCTCAATCACACAACTATCTAACGGGTATGAACCTGTTAACCTCGCAGTAAAAGATGCACTTCGTAATGCTACTTTCAACTGGTGCGACTTTGTTGCTCCGGTAGTTATTACCAGAAAAGAAGAGCTTTCTAATAAAGGACCTCGCGCGATCGTTTCTATTGCAGAAGCACGTATGAAGTCAGTTATGGGCCTTTTACAGCGTGAAGTAGAAAAGCAACTTATTGCTGGATCTTCGACTGTATTATCAGATCTGAACTCACTTTACTCAGACGACCAGAACAGAACCAATAGTGGTTTTATGGCTGGTGGTGCTTATAGTACAGGTCAGGCTGGAACTGTAGGTGGTATCAATACTGCAACATTCTCAACATTCAATAATCATTGGAAAGAATCAGCAGCATTTACTATCTCAGACATGGTAGATCTTTACATCAACTGTCAAGCTTATACCCCTGGTGGTGGAAGCCCGAACTTGATTGTAATGAACTCTGATACTTACAAAGAATACAAGCAAGATCTTTTCACCAATGAAAGATTTATGGCAGAAGACAGCCTTGATGGTGGTCGTCTCTCATTAATGTTCCACGGTGCAAGAGTCTACTACGATCCTTTCATGGACGGACTACAAACCACTACTACAACTGGTGCTGGTAAAGATGTTCGTGCTTACTTCTTGAATACCGAATACTTGAAACTTGCTTTCGACCAGGATGCACAGTTTGAAATGGAAGACTTTGAACACATTAGTGGTTATGCTTCTAGATCAGCTAACATCATGACTCGTATGCAAATGTATGTTCAACACCTCGGTGCTCAAGGCTTACTTACAAAATAGGAGATTATCATGGCTACAAATACATTATTACAATACTTAGAATCTGCTGATAGTTCTGGAACTGCTTACAGTTCTGCAACTTCACACAGACGACAAATCGAAACGTTCATCGCTTCAGGTGCCGTTGCCATAGGAGATGTAGTTAGTTTTGCTTTTGCAAGCGCTGCTAATCCAGGTGATGCTGTGCTTCAAGTGAAGAAAGCTGTTGCTGATAAACACTGTGTTGGTGTTGCTATCTCAGCTGCTGCTGACGGTGAGAAAGTTGACATCTGTATAGCAGGAGTTTGTGAAGCAACTGTCGCTGGTAAGAACAATGCTGGTAATGTCGGAATCACATCAGGAGATTTCTTATCTCTTGGTAATGAAGCCGGTACTTTTTACAAGACTACCATAGGAACAGATGCTGGAGTCGACGCTATTGCCGTTGATGACAAGACATCTGCTGCTTCGGAAGCTAACTTGATAAAGACAGTCATTCTTATCAAAAAGTTCTAAGATTAAACGAATACCTTACGCCCAGGGTTAAGGGCATTATCTTAATGTTCTAGACATTCATTAAGATTCTCCTTGAAAACAGTTGGCCCTGCCTCTTCTGGGGCAGGGTTTTTTCATTAGAGCACAGAGGTAATAAATGAACTTAAAAGAAATGCGAGACACGGTTGCTTCTATTCTGGATTACGATCCGGATGTGCAATCCTATCGTGATGAAATAAACCGATACATCAACAACACTTATAGAAACTGGTTTGCTAGTCGTCCCTATGAGTTTTCACAGAAGACAGTAGATGTTTACACAATGCCAGATGCAACTGCACCTGGAGCAGCAATAACATCATCTACAACAGAAGTTAGGAACTGGGCACAATGCACAGCACTTGACAGAGACGACAGCTCAGAAATAGGATTTGTTAACAGAATCCGATTATCACACGAAGGAAGTGTGGCTATTATTACAGATTCTACAAACACAAGTAATGACGGCACATACATGATCGATAAGGTAGATTTTGGAGACAACAGAGTATACTTCAGTAAACTTTCTTCAACACCACAGGTTGACTGGTATACAACAGCTTTGGATAGCATTACAGTATCAGTGCGACAACGCTTCCTTACACTACCAGCTGATTGCACAGACATACTTGGTGTAGGTATTAGAAACGTTTCAGAAACAGGATCTGGCACAAATGCTCTAGGTAAGATACAAAACCTTACTAGACGAAGAGATGAAGATCTAAACTTGCGTTATGACTTAGAAGGCACACCAACAAACTTTGTAGTTTATGATGGTTATCCAGAACACACAGTAGACATTGATCAGTTCGTTCCACGTGCTGGTAAAGATTTTACTGTTGAAGGTGTTGCTTCAGGAACAGCATGGCCAGCAGGAACTTACGAGTTTAAGATGTCTTATGTTTGGAGAGGAATAGAATCACAACTATCTGATCCATTTGAAGTTCAGCTTCCATCTACACAGAAGCCACGCTTTAAAACATTTGATACAACCAAACAAGGATTTAGAGGATTAAGAAAGAAGTTTTATGTTCGACTTAAGTCCATTACAGGTAAAGATACCAAAACACACGAAGAAACATTCTTCAGAGATTTAAGTAGTGTTCCAGTAAAGACATCACCAAACGCAGGTGCTAGTCAATACTCATACTTCTTGATTGATGATGATGAAACACAAGTAGATTGGACAAACACAACCAACTTAACCATCGACACTGTTGATGATTTCTTTGGATTTTCTAGAGAAGAAGTAAACATTGGATACAGAAAGAGAATACGACTTTATCCACGACCTGCTTCTATCACACCAATAGAACTAAGATACATTTACACACCTCCAGAACTATCTGATGATTTTGACAGGCCAAATACGCCTGATGATACACACAGATACATTGTTTATCGAGTGTGTTCAGAAACATTTATGAAACATAATAATCCTGACATGGCAGATTTTTACGACAGGAAAGCAGAGAAAGAACTATTAAAAATAGATAACAAGTATTTGACACAAAGGTCAGCATACTACATCAAAGATTCTTTTATTTCCGGCCCTCTAAGAGTTCGTCCATTTCAGACGCTTACTAGATTACCGGATGCATAATGAAAACACCAGGCAAACTTGAAATAAAACCATTTGTAGGTATAGACGAACGTATACCAGCACCTGCTACTAGCACGCAGCTTTTAGAAAATCTTACCTATGATGCTCATACAAAAACTTGGAATAACTTTCTTGGTTATGAAGAGTTTTTTCATACGACAAACAGGCCTGTTGGTAATAGTGGTATCAATCAAATCTTTACAGCAAACTCTGTTGACAGTATTTACTGCTACCAAAGACACAACTCAGCACAACAATGGTTTCTATTCGAGCAGAACGGTAGTCTTAAGTATTTAGTTAACTCTGCAGGACAAGCAGCAAATCAGGTTGCACAAGTTCTACAAGATGAAAGACATACACCTACAGTGCAAGAAGCACATACAAACTACACACCTTATGGTCGCTATGTTGTTATTACAAATGGTGTAGATGGACCACTAAAATACAGAGGTGGTGATCGGATCTTTCCACTTGGTTGGGATAGACGACCAGGTGCACCAGAAGTTGTAATACCAGACACATACGATTCAGGCAATCGACCAATGACTTATGTTGAAGCTACTTCAGATTATGAACTAGGACAAGATGAGTTAGGTGGTGGTTCGCTTTACAAATCACAGGTATTTCAAGGTGTAGGTTTCGTTACAGGATCTGACGGAGAGAACGAATACAAATACAAACTAAGTTTTGTTAATGAAGCAGGATCAGAATCACCAATCTCAGAAGCTTCAGCTCCTATCAAGTGGACAACCAGAGACATTACAAAAGGCACAAACGAGTATGCAAATAGAGCATGTCCGATTATGGAAATACCTACCGGACCAACAGGTGTCGTCGCTAGAAAACTATACAGAACCAACAACGGAGGTTCTGATTTCTTTTTCTTAGATCAAATCGATAATAATACAGATCCATTCTATACAGATTTTAGACAAGACACACAGCTAGGATCTACAGCACCATTAGATTCAGAATCTATTGTAATGCCGGCAAATGGTGGTAGATTTACTGCTACATTTAAGAACTGTCTATTTATCGATGGTGGTATTTCAGATGGAACGCGGATCTACTACTCACAACCTAATCAACCTGATACATACAAAGATACAAACTTCTTTGATGTTGGAACAAGAGAAGGTGGCGACATTACAGGCTTTGAGGTGTATTATAACTCGCTTCTAGTGTTTAGAGAACAAGCTATTGACTTGATCCGTGGTGATGCTCTAAATGGCTTTGAGTTGGTGCCTTTTATAACTGGCATCGGCTGTCGTTCACCACACTCTATCGTTAACGTGCCTACCATAGGGATTATGTTTTTAGGACAAGACGGGGTGTATAGAATAAAAGGTGGATTGGATGGTGGTGCAAACTTAGACATTGATAAACTATCAGATCCAATACAACAATACGTCGAACGGCTAGCATTAGATGGCTTATCAAGTGCAGTCAGTATTTATTCATCACAATGGCGTGAGGTGCATTTTTATGTAGCAGCTGATGATGGACATAGATTGACAATGGGTTTGATTTATCACATCGATTCTGCTAGTTGGTCATTTAGAGATAACAAAGAGTGGGGCGTAAACTGCATTACAACAGACAAAGACAGTAATCTTATTTACGGTAGATGGTATGATGAAGATCCACTTACACCAGGTCAAGTTAACAGAGGTATTTATGTCATTAGTAGAAAACGAACCGCTGGCTCATTCAACAAGGGAACTGATGAGAGCCCGAACTATCAGCCAAATAAGATTACTCCGGCAAAGATTAGAACACAATGGCTAGATTTTGGTCAGCCATTTATGAAGAAGAACGTCAAGTATGTTTATCTCTACATCTTAACAACAGGTAATCAGGTTCCAACAGTAGATTTTTACAAAGACAGAGAATGGGACAACTCTACAGATGGACAAAGAAACTTAATGCAACGTGCAGATCATGCATCTCAACCAGTTTATGAACCAACAGATGACGACCAGAAGTCTTCATTGGCTGTATGGGATTCATCAAAGTGGCAAAGCAAACTACTAACACAGGTTCGGTATGCTGTAGATTTAAAATCTGTTTCAGAGTTTGCATTTGAACTGACAGCAGATGAAGCTATTACTATCATGGGCTACGCAGTAGAATACACAAGCAAAGGCGCAGAAACAATAAGAGGAAGGCAGGCATAATGGGATACAGATGGAGATACAATAACATAACAGGATCGATGATTGTTGATGGTAGAGAATACGATAAGAACTACTCACAATACGTTTCAGTGCTAAATGGTGGTATGGACAGGGATAACCTTCCTGTTAACTCAATAGTATACACCGACTTTGAAGATAAATCAGTAGGTAGATGGCAAACTGTGGACAACATCTGCGCACAAGACGATTATGGCACATCATCTGATTCTAACTTTACAGGTGGGACAGTTAATCCACGAGGCAACAGTATCAGGGGTTTGAAATACGGCTCAGCACCAATAGAAGGTGGTGGTTTCTGGTTTC
>WLWF01000738.1_pt1 | contig 30566 bp, 38 predicted proteins | sample 6718331 | NCBI WGS metagenome assembly WLWF01 (sample SAMN12718692, study PRJNA515312) | sponge metagenome | isolation source: marine sponge | host: Mycale hentscheli | place: New Zealand: South Island, Marlborough, Capsize Point | collected 2003-05-01 | reverse complement strand
GACCCTGATAGACCAGTATATGGTAATACAATATTGGTGGATAGTGTTGCTCCTTCACCAACACCTACCCCATCATCCACAATTACACCCACACCGACTATTACTCCAACACTCACCCCTACACCGACACCATCGGCAACACCAGAACCTACGGGATATACTGAAGCAAACACATACCTTGAAGCTGTTGTTGATGCGGTTGGAACGGGTCTTACGAGTTCAATATCAGCAGCCACAAGGACATTCTATAATACCTTGATGACTAATGGTCTATATGATAAACTTATTGCGTTCTATCCATTTATCGGGGGAACCAGTGGTTCTCATAAGTTCAATGGTAAGGACCCAAGAGATTTGGATGCTGCGTTCCGTCTAACTTATTATGGAGGTATTACTCACGATGCTGATGGATTTACCCCTAATGGTTCAAATGGATATGCGGATACTCACTTATTACCATTAGATTACATAGACAATACAACGGGGTCATTAGGTTCGTATATTCAATCTACGGGAACATCTCGTTCTTACCCGTGTGAAATGGGAACGACATTTTACAATCAACAGATGTTATTAAGAAGTAAGAATAACGCAAACCTACTCGGTTCAATGTATGCGGGATGGGTTCAATCCTCAGCACACTCACCAGGTCTAACGATGATATCAAGAACATCATCATCAAGTAGTGATTGTTTATACCATCAAGGTGGTAGTTTATCTTATTCAGGTGGTCCTAACACTGGTGATATTTCAGGTATGGTTTATCCCGTATTTATTGGAGCAGCCAATCTTCGTGGTGTTGGGGGTAATGATTATTCTGATAGAACACAATCATTTGCTTTCATCGGTTATGGTTTGACTGAAAGTGAAATGGATACATTAAGTTCGGCGGTGAATACATTACAGACCGCATTAAGTAGAAATGTTTATTAGATATGAAAGTAGGGTTATTAACAGAAACACAGAAAGACCTCTTAATCGGAGTTTTATACGCAGACGATAGTTATTACAATCCAACTCAAGATGGAGATGGTAATTGGTTTATATCAACGATTGAGATGGATAAATCAGATTTACAATGGGTGAAGGACTTACCCTTGATAGATTATGTAGAGCCAACAACACCACCGATAGATGAGTAATGTAAGTTTTAGAAATACAGATTTTGTGAATAACCCTATTGGTAATGATAGACCGATATATGGGAATGAGTTTATACCACCACCCACACCATCACCTTCCCCTGTCTATTACTATTATGAGGTTCAGAGTTGTTCTGGTCCGTTTATAGGGTGGATTAGGTCCACAAGTGTGTTGAGTATCGGTCAAGTGTTTTATAGTCCAACAGAAGGGTGTATAGAGGTATTTTCCACATCAGGTTTTGAAACAGACCTTACAGATTATACTACTGAATATGCCAGTTGTGCTGCTTGTGAAACTGCGTATCCTACACCAACACCATCAATAACACCTACTCAAACACAAACACCTACGCCAACATTAACACCTACCCTTACTCCATCTAACACACCAAACTTATCTCCAACGCCAACACCATCAATAACACCATCGGGTTATATTTATGTTTACGAGACGGCTAATTGTTTGGATGGAACAAACATCAAATACTTTGCTACAAACACATTATTAGGATTGGGTTCAGTGGTTCAAGGGTTTGAATTAGGTGGGTGTTGGGAAGTGTTGGGTTCTTCCATAAATCCGTATGATGATTTAGTTCAATCAACTTATGCTGATTGTGGCTCTTGTCGTTGATAAAAAAAAATATTTATTAATATGATTGTATTGAATATTGGAGAAAATAACGAGGTCTTTGAACCCGCAAGTAGAAACAAAGAATTACAAAACCCTACCTATTTGTTTTCGTTCTACCATAAATTAAGTGGTCAGAAGTGGAGAGTAATTCCTTATGTCGGGGATTGGACTGCTGACTATACATCAAGATTTGATACATTTAGTATTAAGATTGATTACAATAGTCCACAATCGTTGACGGGTAATACTACCGATAGTTCAACGAATGTCCATTTGATTGAAGGTGATTATTGGATTTCAATCTACGAACAATTCTCAACGACTAACCTTGACCCCTCAAAGAGTTATAACAAAGTGATTGAGACATTTGGATATGTTGTCCCTCCAACGCAAACAAATCCAACTTATGAGGGTGATAATTATGAATATAAAGTATACGAACAATGATAGATAATGTAAGTTTTTCGTCTGAAGACATTTACAAGTTTGAGGAGAAAGTAGTTTCCTCAAAGGATTGGGTGATGGCAGGACCCAAAGACGACTTTTTTGATTTCCTTTATGATATGGTGGATTTCTCCCCTATACATAATGTGTGCCTCCGTAGTAAGACCGACAATGTCGTAGGACAAGGTTTTACTCGTGAATATATGATGAATAAAACAGAAGACATCACAGACCTCTTTAGAAAGATTTCCTTTGAGTTTTTAACAACAGGAAATTGTTTTCTTGAGGTCGTATGGGCTAACTCCAGAGAGAATGGTATTAAATCTGTTTATTTCATCCCTTCAAAATATATGAGAGTGGGTAAGACCGATTTCGTATATGAAGAACCAGAAAAATATTACTACTCTGAAGATTTCACTAAGAAGAAATCAGTAATTGAGTTTAGTAAGTTAGACCCTCTTAATTTTGAGGACAGACAAGTATATCATATCAAAGCGTATTCACCTGGTTACAACTATTATGGACTGCCATCCTATATGTCTGTTATCAACGATGTAAGGTTGAACCACGAAATATCTATCCATCACTTATCAAATATTCAGAATGGAGCTACCCCATCAATGTGGGTAAACTTTCGCAATAGTCAACCAGGTTCAGAGAAGGAACAAAGAGACATTAAACGAAAGTTGGAGGAGTTATACACGGGGGCTCAAGCTGCTGGAAAAATCATTGTCTCGTTCAGTGAGCCAGACAACGGACCAGAGATTACAACCTTGAACCCTACAACTAATGACGCTTACTACTCAGCAATCTTTGATAGTGTTCAGCGCCAAATCTTATCGGGACACAAAATTACTTCACCGAGTTTGATTGGTCTGCCTGACCCAACTGGTCTCGCATCACAATCAGAACAGATACAGACATCGTTTGGTGTGTTCTTGAATACAACTATCAAACCTATACAGAACGAACTAATCTCAAATCTTTATCCTATCGTCAAGTTGATGAACCCCGATGAAGAGGTGAGTTTAGAGATAATCCAAAATAACATATTAGCACAATAATATGGCACAAGTATATTTCATTTCCGAAAACACTCTTAAACAAAATACCTCAATCAACGACAATGTTGATAGTGGTAGTTTAAGACAGGCAATTAGAACGGCTCAGTTGATTAATCTTCAAGAGAGTTTGGGGACATCCCTATACAATAAATTAGCTGACTTGGTGGACACTGGTGATATATCAGACCCATCCAACTCAAATTACAAAGACCTATTGGACCAGTATTGTGTAGATGTCGTTATACAATATTCGTTGTTTTATGCTTTGGATGATTTCATCTACAAGTTTATGAATGTAGGATTGGTTCAAGGTTTTTCAGAACAAGGTAGTTCGTTAGATATCTCAACCTTCAAGATGATTAAGAATAGTGCGAGAGACAGAGCAGAGTTTTTTGATAACAGATTGAGAGAACATCTATTTAACAACGACAATCTGTATCCCGCTTACGAGACATCAACTACGGATGGAACATTACCAGGAGCAAACACTGATGGTATCACATCGTCAATCGTATTGGATACACCGATGCGTTCTGATGATTATGACCCAACTTGTTGTGATGACCCATATAAACCACTTAACTATTAAGAATGAAAGCAGAAATGAGAACATTTTTGATTGATAAAGTAATGATGATTAACATAGCCAGTATAGGTCTGTCCTTTACTGATATTGAAATGGGTTTAAGGATTATCGCCTTGGGTGCTTCTATTATCTATACGATATTGAAGATTAAAGACCGAAGCGAAAACTAAACTAAAAGTTATTCTCGGGGTCCCCATCTGAAAAGGTGGGGATTTTTTTTGTGCCTTGTTTGGCAGTTTCAAATATTATTCGTTTCTTTGTAGAACAATAAAAAACAATACAACAATGAAAAAATTAAGTTATTTAGAAATGCCACAAGATGTAATTGTGGAAGTATTAGATGAAATCGTAAATGAGGGTTTCACGGATGTAGATGATATTGAGGAAATCTTTTATGATTTATCAGATGAGTTTTTCACCTTCAAGGGTGTTGATAGAAAAATGTGTATCGTATTCACTTCAATGTTGCGAGACATCTTTATCAAAATTAGCCTTCACAAGAAAAATCTTTTGGTAGATTAAAATATTCTCCCTATATTTGTATCACTAATAACAACAACGACAACAACAATAATGAAAACAAAACAAGTAATCGTCCCTCAAGTCCTTCGTCAAGTCAAAAACTACAAATCAGTAGCTGAGAAAGTAATGTTCTTATCTTGTATTCAAGGACACCCCCTACACCCATTCTTGATTGATGGTATCACCAAAATTGTAGATATGGCTTGTGGCGGTCAGATTGACGACAAGACAATGATTTCATACATTGACGAGATTTGTGAACGATTTGCTGATAAGTTCAAAAAATAATCCTTATATTTTTATTAATAAAAAAAAAACTAACAATGGGAAAATGGAATAGCGTTGTGAAAGCAACATTGGAAAACTACCCCGAAACACGGGAGAACAACCAAGCTCTATGGGTTCGTATTACACAATCCATCTGTGAGCAAAAAGGTTGGACAACATTAGACGAGGTAATCTTACACACCTTAAATGAGGTATTACCTAATCAACACTCACTTGTCGCTGCGGCAAGTATCATCAAAAGAGAAAACCCCGAGTTGATGCCAACAGCATCAAGCTATCAGAAAAAGATGGAAATCAAGGGTGAGTATATTAGAGAATGGAATAATAAAGTTGGGTGATATGGCAAAGACAAGAGAAGAAAGTATTGTGTTCCAAAACCAATCACACTTGGTTCAGAAACACTTTGAGAATTGTAATATATGTCCAAGCCTTTTGGATATATGTTTAGGAACAGACCTTATGGTTAGATTTGCCACAGAAGGTTTTAGTAAAGAATTGAAAGAACGATTTGATGCCTACGACAAGTATATTGTTGAGCAGTATAAAGGTTAAATTGTTTGTTGTTGTGGGGGAACCTTTGGTGGTTCCCCTTTTTTTTATTATCTTTGAAGTATGAAAACAATCAAGGACATCATCACCCGTAAACAAAACTACACCTCATTCAATGGGACTGGTAAACCTATGGGTAAAAATCTTGTATCCACTCGTAATATTCTTTACACACATTACGACAAGGATACTGGTGTTTGTATTGAGAAATACCAGATTGAGAAGTGTTCTTATTCCAAGATAAGACGATACAGACGAATGGAAGGGGGATACAGACCCGAACTACATACTTACTATACCTACACATATCCCGAAGGTAATGAGCGTCTTAAATCAAAGGATTTCAAATCTTTGAGTGATTTGATTGCTGATATGAAAAAGAAAACCCTCAAAGTGGATTTGGGAGCTACCACGATGAAGGTTTTACAATTTGAATAATCTACTGATTAAGGTATAAATAAATATATCACCTTTCGTTATATCTTGTAGCCATTCTTTCATTAAATTGTTTCCAAACGGGATTATCTTCATTGTATAATTCATATCCGAGAGCGGTAAGTATCTCCTCGGCAGGTATTTTACTTTTGGGGTCTTCAGACAATTCCAAAGCAGATTTTCCCCGTAGATTTTTCTCTCTATATTTTTTTGCTACAATGGACGAACAAATCTTACATCTACCTGCGTATCCATCAGGTAGAGCCTTATTGATATGAAACTCTGTATATGGTTTCAATTCCTTACACATATTACATTGTTTTTCCATACTTGGTTTGTATTCGTTTGATAAATTGTTGATGAATGTCTTTGGTTAAATCATAACCCATTCCTTCTAAAAATCTATCCTTACCTTCTTCATCATTATCAGAAACAAATACGAGCTTTATATGCTCCAACCCATCGTTGGGGTCAATCTCATTCTTTTCGTTGTATTTCTCCTTTCTGTGCTCCTTACAGATGTAATATTTCCCAAAGGGTCTATTCTTATCTTTGTTGAACTCATCCTCTGGTTTATATCCTTCACACATTGAACAATAATATAACCAGCCATCTTCAGAGAATATTCTTTTTTGTGGTTGTTTCTTCCTACCCATAATCAGTTAAAAAAGGGGGGAGCTGAAGAATATAATAATCACTTACGATATCAAAAAAAAAAACAATGGCACTCCCCCCATATTATAATTATATCAGTTTATCAATTTATGTAAAATATTTTTGTGAGTGCTGGATAGATGTTGAAAATTATTCAATACCCACTCAATGTAATGCGTTGGAGTATCTTTCAACTTTGTTCCCTTGAACTTACCTACAACCCATCTCTCATCCATTATCCTAAACGGCTGTTGAATATTATTATTAGGACTATTCAATTCTCTATTGAACTTTGAGGTATGTTGTTCGTGTCTGAACTTACCCTTTCTATCCAACGCATCTAATTTTTGTTTTTTGTTTTTCATAATTTATAGTTTTTATTCATATTCAATTATTTCGTATTCATCTTTCAATATAACCTCTGCTTGTTCTTGTGAACAATTATGTTCAGAAATCAATTTTGATGCTAATTCAAAGAAAGTAGTTTTTGTAATTTTTTCTTTTTTTTCTTCTATATTATTATCTATATTATCTTTTATATTATTATCTATATTATCTATATTATAGAGGGTCTCTGTGTCCTTGATTGAAGGACACTCTGTCTCTGATGAAGGACACTCTGTCCTTGATTGAAGAACACTCTGTCTCTCTTGAGGGACACTATGTCCTTGATAGATATGACGATTTACTTTACCCTCATTGACTATTTTGATGTATCCTTTTTCTTTGAACTCCTTCAACGACCTTGAGATAGTTCGTTCACTAACTTCTAAAAAATCCGCAATTTGTTTATTAGTTGCGTAGGTCCCTTTATCTCCCCATCCAACGATGTAGGAGTATACTGCGTTGTTTATTAGACCAAGTCCATAACTACGATAAATGATATAGCTTTCTTCCATAATAATTGTTTTATCAATAAATATATGTAAAAAAAGGTAAATCATCAAACCAGTGAAAAAAACTTTTTTTTAGTTTTATTGAGAAAAAACCAAACTTGACTATATTTATATTAAAAATAAACCATAGTAAAAATTGAATAATCTATGAAAACCAAACACGGAGCATCCAAATTAACATTCAAGGATGTAGAGGAAATCAGAACAATGTTTTCTCAAGGTATGAAAGATGGTGATATTGCGACAATCAAAGGAGTTAGTCGTGTTCACATAAACAGAATTAGACACGGGAAAAGATGGAATGCGGAAACTTGGGAGGAAATGCCGAAGGTCCTCATTACTGAAGAAAAACCTCAACAAGTCAAATCAAACGATTTCAGAGAGTTTACATATCCAAAGGTAGACACACTAAGCAGAAACCAAGAAAATAGAATACAGAACAAATTAGATGGTATGGCGGACTTAAATAACAGAATGATGACCGATGAGTTTCAGATGAATTACCATATCATCAAGTTCATTGAAGCCCTCACGGGAAGAAAACCGAAAAAGGTGAGTATTGAATTATAGTATTTATCTATATGAAGATACTGGAAGACATCATCAATAGATTAGATGGATATGACCCGAACAAAGATTACTTCCATTTCAATATGGACGAGAGAGAACACATCGTCAATGTATTGTGGGAAGAGGTCTACGGGGATTACTACCTAATGTCTCTGATGGGAGAAACCGAAGACAACCCATTGAAAATACAATTTGAGATTTTGATGTATCTCTTCGGTTTGGTTTCCCAATTTGAGAAGGAAGAAAACTACGAACTATGTGATGTGGTCAATCGGTTGATTATCATAACAGAAGATAAAATAAAAAAAATAGAAGAGGACTATGCCAATTCCAAACAAAAGAGCAGGAGAAAGTAAGGATGAATACCTTACAAGATGTATGGGTAATTCAACGATGGTATCTGAATATCCCGATACATCAACCCGATACGCAGTGTGTGTAAGTAAATCCAAAGAAAACGCATTCAAGAAATGATTAACAAACCAGTAAACCTAACCAACAAACATCTTGAATTGGTCAAGAATACCTATCGTATCATCCTTACCGATGATGTGATTACAAAAGAAGAGATGACCTATTTGAGAAAACTATATTGGGTGGTATACGACCAAGATAATGTGAAAGACCATATAATCGTCCAAGACCTATCAGAACTGGCAGGATGGACCATAAAAAATGTAAGTAAGTAATGGGATGTAATTGTAAAGGAACAACAAAAGGGGTGGCAAACAAATCAAGAGAAAGAATGTTTGTATTACCCATCTATGAAAAATACAAAGAAGTAATCGGAGACACGAGCATTCAGTATTTCACCACTGACCAAAGAAACTTTGTAAGATACAAATATTATGATATCTATCCAAACTCTGTGGAAGTGGATTACAAGAAAGCAAACTCTGAATTGATAAAAGTATTTCAATACCATAAGTTCGTATGAAACGAGGAAAGAAACCATTCAGTATAGAATTGTTGGTTCAACGAGGACGAATACCAGAGACCTGGTATGAAGATATTTTGGACATTGGAAGACAAGGTAAAGCTGAGGTCTCCATCGTCAATTATATGGACATCTCGTGGAATACACACAAACGACTGATGGAACGCTCACCCCAATATTTGAAAGCCGTCAACTCAGCAAAGAAACTATCAGAAGAATGGTGGATAGAAGTGGCAAGAAAAGAATGGGTGGAAGGTAAATCAAAGAACATCAACTCCAACCACTGGTCCCTAATGGTTAGGAATATGTTTGGTGAACGATGGTCAGACAAAAAGGAATACGACCACACCACAAAAGGGGAGAAAATAAACGACAACGAAATTAAAATTGAAATCATAAAACCAGATGACGATGAAGATTAAACACACTAATAAAACCTACGAATACGACTATAGTAGTATCCTAATGGAAACAGAGACCAAAAAGAAGATTGTTAAAATGGCCAAAGAGGAAGACCTTACCATCAAAGCGTTTATGAAAAAGTTGGTCAAAACTTATGAGGATTAAGGCGACACAAGTATACGCTGATATTGATGATGCCATAAACGAAGGGATAAGATATGTCTTCTTAAGAGGGTCAACCCGCTCGGGCAAAACGATAGCCTCACTACAATACATCATTGTGGAATGTCTCAAACAACCTGGTATATCGGCAACCATTGCTCGTGCCACACAAGTATCCCTAAAGAATACCATCCTCGTAGATTTCAAAGAGATTATGGAAGATATGGGATTGTGGGAACACGGGACATTCAACAAGGTGGATAATGTCTATTCATTCGGTAATGGTAGTATCATTCGTTTTATAGGAATGGATGATACCACCTCAAGATTGAAGGGTATGAAATCAGACATCGCATTGGTGGATGAGATTAACTCTGTAGACATTGACCCCTTTGAACAATTAAACATTCGTCTGAAGGATTGGGTGTTGTGTCCTTACAACCCCGAACTTACACCCGACCATTGGATATTGAAATACGAACAGAGGGACAACGCAAAACTCCTAATCTCAAATTGGAGACAGAACGCATTCTTGGACGATAGAACAAGACAAGCCATTAGGGACCTAAAACTTACCAACCCCGATTTGTATGCCATCTACTCTGAAGGTCTCATTGTTGAACCTCGTGAGAAGATATTCCACGAAGTAAAAACATTTAGTGGGGAAACCCCCGAAACCAAACAGACCTATTTCGGAATTGACTTTGGTTATTCGTCAGACCCAACAGCAGTAATCAAAGTATCCGTAGATGGTAATAATCTCTATTGTGAGGAGGTTTTGTATGAGAAAGGACTAACCAATCAAGACCTTACATTTCTGTTGAAGGAGAGGGATATTTCAAGGGATGACGCAATCGTAGCAGATAGTAGTGAACCCAAGTCCATACAAGAGATGAACAGAGAAGGTCTAAACATTGTGGGGGTGAAGAAAGGTGCGGGGTCCATATTGTATGGTATTCAAAAGATGAAAACTTTCAATATCTTAATTAAGGACACCAGTGAAAATCTCATCAGAGAATGGAACAACTATAAGTTCAAAAAAGACAGAAGTGGAAATATCACCAATGTCCCCATCGGGGATGACCACGCATTGGATGCGTTGAGGTATGTGGTATTACAATTCTTGGATAATCTAATAACAAGAGGAAAATACATAATAGTATGATAGAATTACAAATTGGAAAAAAGGAAGTGGTGATGCCAGATAAACTCACCATCCGACAATACCAGAAGGTTAGACAGATAGAAGCTTTGGAGAAAAATCCAATTAAGTTTTTAGCTGTTATGACTGATTTGGATGAGGAAGATATCAAATACGCAAAGAAGAAGGATATGGATTTTGTCTATACCTTTTTGGTTCAGAGATATTTGATGGAACAAGATAAGACATTGAAACCCTCCTTTGAACACGAGGGAGTGGAGTATGGTTTAATGAGTGATATGACGAGCCTAAACTTTGGTGGATGGGTAGACCTTGAGTTTCTTACCACTGATGGAGTGGAAAAGAATATGAATAAGATTATGGCTTTGATGTATAGACCCATTACCAAGAAAACTAATAAAGGATTTGAGATTGAGGAATACGACCACGATGATATGGAACAAAGAGCAGAAATCTTTTTGGATTTACCATCAGAGTATTTTTGGGGGGTAGCCAATTTTTTTTTCAATCTCGTCAAAGCATATACAGAAAGTATGAAGGCTTCTTCGGAGTTTCAGAGGACGAAGGAGAAGGCGTTGACGAGGTTGAGGATGATAAACCCTCTGTATCACCTCTCCAAGCTACGAGCCGTTTTTACTGGTCTTGCCTTATGGCGTTGGCTCACGAGGATATTACCAAAGTGGAGAAAATAAATAAACAACCACTCGTCTTATGTCTCAACTATTTATCACAAGTAAAGGACCGAAATGAACAACAAAGACGGGAGCTTGAAAAAATGAAAAATAGAAATAGACGATAATGGAGCAATATACTACATTTAAAAAACTAATTGATAAACTTGAGGAGTTTGCCAATAGACACCCTAATATCAATTCATTTGGATTTGGTAATTTAGTAGAGTTTGGTAAGGATGTGGATAATACCGCTCCGTTATATCCAGTTCTCTTTGTTGTTCCTCAAACAATCAATTACAACGAGGGTCTTACCGAATATGGTTTACAGATATTCCTCGCAGATAGATTAAACGATGATAACGAAGGGTCGGTATCCATCGTATCACAAATGTCCCTTATATCAAAAGATTTGTTGGGTATATTCAAATTGAACGAGGACTTTATGTATCTCGCTGACTTTGATTTCCCGATTACAGCAACACCATTTTTAGAACGATTTAATGATGTCGTTGCGGGAGTTTCAACAACCATCAACTTTAGAGTAAGTGATTACTTGGATATCTGTCAGTTGAACGACATCTTTGAAGGTCTCACATTAGACATCCGATACCAAGCATTCAACTCATCAGCATCTTTATTCACTTGGGATGAATATTACCCTAAAGCGTATATCCAAAACTTGGAGACGGGAGATATTGAAACAATGGTTAACCAATTCGTTTGGGACGGACAGAAAGACCAATGTGGTAATCCAATGAATGTGGAAAGTCAAGTGTATTCTATGCCTATAGAAACGGGGTCAACTTGGGCTGGCTTCAAAACATATTTGGACCCACAAGAAGTGGAAGATTTGGGGTATGGATTTGGTAGACCTGGTTTCACGGGAACATCAATTACGGGTAAAACATACACAAACATAAGAGAAGGATTTATTCCACCATTATGGTCTGTTGATATTGTGGAACATTATTCAGATGGTAGTGAAGTATCAACAACGGGAGCTCTACAGAAGGACAATGTTAATGGGTTCTTTATTTCCCTCACGGGTAATTCTTCGGCAGAATATCAAGTCCAAGAAACATACTACACGGGTTCAACTTTCCAAGAGGCTTGTGATAGATACTACGCAGGTGGTAGTGGTAATTTATTAAAATTATATTTCAAGAGTAGTGCCGCCAGAGCTTGGTATGATAATACGGGAACAACTTATACCTACTCAACGGAGGTATGTTCCTTTACACCATCGGATACTGATTTCTTCATTGCTAAGTTTAATGAAGGTTTGGTATATGTTGCTTCAGCATCAACGGAAGGAAACATTGTATTCTACGATACTTGTCTCCCACCGACACCAACACCTACTCCAACGGCATCTATTACACCTACACCTACATTGACCCCAACACAGACGGCAACACCAACAACGACGCCTACTTTAACACCAACATCAACACTCACACCAACATCAACACCAACACCGACAATAACACCGACAAATACTATTACACCAACCAATACACCTACACCTACACTCACTCCAACTCCATCACCAGTTGTAAATGGTATTACGACCTTCAGTGTTGAAGTGGATAGTGCGTTTATTTCGGGTGGATATAGTATTGGTTATAGATGGACTGACCCATCATTAGCGACGGGAACGGGAACAACAAATGCTAATACAACAGAATACGCGAGATTATGGGTTTATGATGGTATAACTTTCCCTACACCACCAACGACACCAGGTGATATTTACACGATGGAGCTTATAGATGTTCCGTTAGAATACACACCAAGTCAAACTTGGACTAACTCGGGTGGTGCGGTTGATAAAATTACTTTGGAAATTGTATCTTATGATAGTGTAGCAAAGACGGGAGTTATGTTTGTAAGATACTATTACGAAGGAACATTAGTAGATACAGACCCGACAGCAACTTATAAATATGTAAATACGAGTAATTCTTATGAGTGGTATGTTGGTTCAAATTGGAGTAAAGATGGTTGGGGATACTTCGCAGTTGAAGAAGCGAACCACTTACTACAAGAAAACACAGACGCATTATTAACAGAAGGAAGTGATTTCTTGGATAAAGAAAATTAAAATAAAACTAATAAAATAAATTATGGCAAACTTAAAGATAAGTCAGTTAAATCAAGCTACGGCATACACTATTAACGATGTAGTTGCCATAGTTGATAGTGGTTCAACAGAAACCAAAAAAATAAAGATAAACGACCTTTTCCGTAATACAGATGATATTGTGGAAAGTCAAACAAACCTAAATGCCGTTTCATTAGCAAATGCTTCTTTCGGTTCAACCTTCCAAGTATTAAGAGGGAACAACACGACATCGGCAGTAATTGCTTCAACGGAAAGTTATATTGAAGGGGGACAAAACGCCTTCATCGGTGGAGCTCAAGGTTGTAGTATCCAAACGGGAGCAGCAGGACATAACGCAATTGCGGGTAGTGATGGTGTTAGTATTACGGGTGGATATAACCATTTCATCGGTGGTTCATACAGCGGACCTGAGATAATCGGTGGTGAAGAAAATAGTATTTTATCGTCCGTCGGTGGTTCAAGGCTTGGAGGTAATAACAACTCATTAGTCGCAACTCAGGGTGTAATTGTTGATGGTAGTTTAACTGCGGCTATTGCTTGTGAAGGTTCAACGCAACAAGCAGGTAATCATATGTTTATTGCTGGTGGATACAATTATCAAGGACAGATAAATAACCTTATAAATCAAGCCCATTTAGGTTTTAAGGACTTAAATGTTGGTGATGGTATTAGTGGTTTTAATGTCGGTGGTTCATTATCAACATCGGGTGCTACGATTACCAAAGCAGGTTCAACGATGGTCTCTTCTCAAGGTCAAACGACTTTGTATGGATGGACTTTACATACAGACAACTTATACGCATTTGAAAGGATACAATCAGCAACGGCTTTGGGAACATCTATCAACAACGAGCAGTTCTTAACTGGTGGTGGGGGTATGGTTCAATACACTACAATCGGTGCTGGTAATCTTAACTTGAAAATAAATGGTGTAAGAAATGGTGAGGTTTATCATTGGGTTATTAACAACGACACGGGTGGTTCAGTATCCGTCAATTCAGTAGCAACTGATACGGGATTTGGTATAACAGATAACTCGGCAAATAGTTTAACTACTGGTCGTCATATCTTTACTATTGTAGTAGTGGACGACCATATTGTAATAGAAGGAACACACTAATAGAATATGTTTGAAGATATAGCAGAATTATTGATAGACAATATCCGTTTCTATCTGAAACAATCTTGGCAGAGTGCTGGATATGGTGGGTCCCCATCCAAAAATGGTAGGGGTAATAAGATTGCTACATCTTCACTATACAACAATATTGAATATGATATAGAATACGATGAGGATGGTTTTCCCATCTCGTTCAATATCATTATGGAAGACCATTGGTATTGGATTGACGAAGGTAGGAAGCCAGGTAAGTTTCCTCCCGTCAACAAAATCCGTCAATGGGTTTTGGATAAACCTATCAACTGGCCAGCAGTAGATGGAAGAATACCAACATTGGAACAGAAGACATATTTGATTGGTCGTAGTATAGCTCAGAAAGGTTATGCGGGGACCAACTTTACTGAATTAGCAGAAAATAAAACACTCAATGAGGCTTTGGAAAGGTTCGGTGAGGCTTACGCTGACCAAATACAAGATTTCTTGGACCAAAGATTATTCGTGGGTAAATCACAAGAAGATTTGATACTATAATGGCAATAACAATACAAAGACAACCTGAAGATTTACAACCCTCAATGACTGACGGGTTGTTTTATACATTGAGTTCAACGAAGACGGACCAATTCAAATACAGATATATTTTTGAGGTTTATGTGAATGGGTCAAAAGTATTCACTGGCAAATCTACACCTAATCCAGAAGGGTTGGGGGTGGTGGATGTGAGTGATATCCTACAGACCTATACCAACTCATCTGTAAAAATTAACGATGCTATCTCAAGTGATTACATTCACCAAACAGAGAGATTTTCTTTATATGACGATAGGGAAGTATCCAACTACTATGTTCTATTCGGAGAAGAGTATGCCACAAGTCTCACATCGTCTGTAGTCCAATATAATGGTATTGGTGATACACAGGGTTCACCATCATTACAATCGGACCTTAAAAAGGTTTTTAACGGAACATATCCAACGAACATCTATGGTAATAGACAAGATTTCGTCAATACCCCTTATGTGTTAAATCAAGCACCCGTTCAATACCAACAAGGTTTATTCTTAACCAACTCCCCTCGTATTGTGGATGTAAGCACCAACGACCGACACACCCTATCTTTCTTCAATTATGATTTGGGTGGTGATTTGGTATCTTATGGATATCAAGTGAAATATACTTTCTACGATAGTGATGGTGTGGAGATAAGTAATACCACATTGGATAACATCACCACAAATGGTGGTGGTCCATTAACTGCGTTGGAAGGATTGGGTTATGACGAACCAGGTGTTGTCCCATCAGCCTACACATACAATGTTGTGAATGTGGCATCGGGTCCATATAACATAGAACAGAGTTTAGGTATACCATCGGGAACGAAATACTACAAAGTTCAACTATTGGGTAAAAACCAAAGTTCATCGGTCGGTTGTCCTTCAGGGTATTCCGCAGGATATGTAGAGAGTTGTGGGTTTGGTTATCAAATCCCCGTATGTGTTCCTACGGGTGAGACCTCAACAAGATACTATTGGCCCAGCGGTGTTTCACAATGGAACCCTGATTGTTTCTTCTTGGTATCCTTTGGTGGACCTGGTGGTGAGACCTTCAGTGGTGGAACAGATTACGGAACGGATTGTAGTGCGTGTTATGATACAGAGTTTGGTGGATTACCAGAAGGGCCACCTAACATTATTGAGACAACGGGAACACCCATCACCTCACTAACGGCAGTATCGGAGACCTTCCAATTCAACATCACTGACGAATGTGATTTCTTCAACAACAAGCAGTTGATATGGAAAAACAGATATGGAGCGTTTGACTATTACAAGTTCACCAAGAGAAAAGGTGAGGGTCTGAATATTCAAAGACAGACCTATAGACAGATACCAGTATCTTATGGTTCATCAAACCCTGAAAAAACTCGTATCAGTAGAGGACTTACAGATTTCAATGTATCCATCAACGAGACACACATCATCAATACGGGATTTGTAAATCAAGCTACGATGGTATGGTTGGAGAGTGTATACACCTCACCAGAGGTTTACTTAATTGAAACAGATGGGACATTATTCCCAATCAACATCACATCAACAGAATATTTGAGAAAGAACAAAGGTAATAAAGAGATTATAAACCTTGAATTATCTTACACTTATTCTAACAATATTAAATTGATATAATGAAAACAACATTAAAGATAAAACCCGATAGTCAATGGTTGGGTATAGACATATACGATGAGCTCCCGATATCAGTGGTTATCTCACAAGAGGATATCACAGAATTGGGTAGTTCAGCATACAAATACTCAAAGACCTTTACAATTCCTGGCACAAAGCATAACAACGAAATATTCTCTGGTTTCTATTCAGTGGTGGGTATTGATTTTGATGCTCTTACCAAGATTGAGTGTGTGGTGGAGAGTGGGGGTGCCATTATCTTTGAAGGGTTCTTAAGGTTGAATGCGGTATTGTTAACGAACGACTACATTGAGTATGAGGCATACATCCTTACAGAGATTTCTGACTTTTCGTCAGAGATACAAGGGTTGAACCTCAATGACCTTGACTTACAAGATTTGGACCACGACAACAACTACGACAACATCACCACATCGTGGGAATACACGGGTGGGACGAGTGGTCTATTCAACGGACAGATATTGTATCCGTTCTACAATTATGGTCTTATCTACGATACTAATGATAACCCTGCGTTTGAGTTTAGTTTGAGTGGGGCTAACTCGTTTAGTGGAGCCAGTAATTCTGTCCCTGAAGAATATTTGAAACCAGCCATACAAGTAAAATCTGTATTGGACCGAGTGTTTTCAGCAACATCATATTCATACACAAGTGATTTCTTTAACTCTGATTACTTCAAGCGTATGTATATGTCCCTATCTAATACGGACAACATAGGGATTACCAGAGAAGACGATGATACAGAGAACAGAAACAAGTTCAAGGTGTTGATAGACACGCCAGCAGTATACCTCAAGACAGGACCTCAGTTGTTTGAGGATACGACTTATCCTTTACCATTCAATACTTTGGACCCTGATGGGTATGACCCTCTGAATGCTTTTACATTGGACGATGATTACCCTTCTACAAGTGCTGATGATTACAACAACTATTTCAATGTTCCGACATCGGGTGATTACTATTTCAATCTTAAGTTTGACTATAATCAAGTCACCAGTAGTTATGCCCCAACTTATTTCCGTGTAAAGGCTTACAAGTCAACGACACCATTAAACATAGACACTACGGGGACATTGTTCTATCAAACACCAGGTTCGGGTTATGCGGCTGTAGCGGCACCACAACAGGCAAATGTATTTTTCAGTGGAGCACTACAATCAAATGAGTATGTGTCTCTGTATGTAGATTTCACTACGACTGCTGGTTCACCGACAGGTGGTTTTATCATCAGTGGTTTTCAAGGTAGTGGTTCCACATATTGGGATTTATACACGGCACCGACATTGAATGGGACTACAAATGTAAATCTAAAACTACAGATGCCTGAACTATCAGCCTCTGACTTTATGAACTCGTTGATAAAGATGTTTAACCTTACCATACAGAAGGATGAGACGGAGAAGGTCTTGAAGATTGAGCCGTGGAATAACTTTTACAACGATGGTGATAGGTTAAAGAAAGATTGGACGGACAAGGTAGACCGAGACAATACCATTCGTGTGGAACCTTTAGATTTTAATCTATCCAAAGATGTGAAGTGGACTTATGAAAGTGCGGGTGATGAGTTTTTGGGTAAATACTACGAAAATAACTTTGATAATATCTTTGGTAATAGGGTCTATACCGCATCCTCAAACATTCTAACGGGAGAACAAGAGTTGGAGATACCCTACAGACCATTCCCAACAAATACGATACCAGGAAGTGATTATGTGGTTATGGGTAAAACTTGTAAGGTGGACGATAATGGATTGGAGAAAGCCGTTGCTGGTCCCCCTCACTTATTCTTTTGGGTAGGTAATAGATATATGTGGAAGAACGATACGGGTTCAGGTCAAGGTAGTTGGTATCTACAAAGTGGTGCCACATCTGTTGAATGGAACACATACCCTGCGGTCAATCACTTATCACGATTGGATAATATTGCCAATACAGAGTTTTCAGACCTCAACTTTAAAAACTATTGGGATTTCTTTGTTTCCAATAATGATGTGATTAACCCATATAGTAAGTTCAACTTATACACCTCATTCTGGCAGGAGTATATTGAAAACCTATACTCAAATGAGGCAAGAAGAATGGAAGCCAAGTTTTACCTTGAACCAAAGGATGTGGGTGAATTAAAACTCAACGATAAGATATTCGTCAAGGATAACTATTGGAGGATTGAGAAGATTGAAGATGCTGACCTTGTTAACCCAAAGTTAACAGACATCAGTTTGTTGAAAGAGATTACGGGTTTCTACGACAAGCAACCACCAGCACCTAACTATGATGATAACCCCACACCTAACCAATCCTACCCATCCCCATCACCGAATACCTTGTCTTGGTATTTTGAAAATCTATTGGGGTCATATAGTATCAACATTACTCAACCTAATCTACAAATTAGACAAGTATCCACATCTTCAACATTGGTGAATACTTTCGCTATGGGTAGTGGGTCGGTGGGTTTCTATTCGGGTAATTTAAGAATTATTGCTGGTTTCACATATAGAAACTACGGAGGGTCAATAAACGATTTAGAAATCACCTTCGGTTCAAGTAGTGGAGATGATAGTTATGGAAGATTGGCTATCCCACAACCTGGTGATAATGCCTATTACGAATTGGATATCACACAATACTTCCCTGCGAGTGGTAATCTTTACGCAACAATAGACACATACTAATAAACTATTTATAGATATTAAATAACAACCCAATGGCAAGAGAAGTAGCGATTAAAGTCAAAGTTAATGGAACAGAACAAGCAGTCAAAAGTATTGACGAATTAGAAGGTGCCATTGAAGCTCTCAAAGCAGAATTAAAAGGGACTGAAATCGGTTCACAATCATTTAAGCAATTATCTGGTGAATTACAAAATGCTGAGAGTAAACTCAAAACATTAAACAAAGGATTTGAGGGACTTGAACCTCAACAGAAGGCTGAGGCATTCGTTAAGTTAGGTGAAGGTATTGCGGGTTCGTTTGCTATCGCTACTGCGGCACTTACAGCATTTGGTGTGGAGAGTGAAGATGTAGAAGAAGCACAACTTGCCATTACACAAGCCCTAACCGCAGCTATCGGTTTCAGACAGATTGCTGAAGCAGGTTTACAAGCGAGAGTTGTTGCGACAACCATATCACAAAAGGCTTATAACCTTGCGGCTAAATCGGGTAATGCGATTACCAAAGCATTCTATACTACATTAGCTGCGAACCCTATCACCGCTATTGTTCTTGCTGTTGCGGCACTCGCTGCTGGTATCTACGCATTGATTTCAGCACAAGAAAAGGAAATATCCGTTCAAGAACAAGTGAACGATGCGATGGCTGAGGCTGAGAAAAACTCAGTCAAACAAGAATTGGCTCTTACATCGTTGAAGAATGTAATTGACGATACTAACAAGAGTGATGAGTTAAGAGCAAAAGCACTCAAGGATTTAATAGATATATTGCCTGAATTAGAAGGTCTCACATTGGACCAAGGGGATGCGTTGGAAGAAGTGAATAAGGCTTACGAGAGAAACATTAAACTTATCAAAGAGAGAGCCAAGGCTGAGGTATTATCACAACTCATTATTGAGAAGACCAAAGAGTTGATTGAAACTCAAAATAGTTCGTTAGACGATAACTTGGGTTTTTGGGAAGAGACGGGTAATTACTTACTATATGGATACAACCCCATCAATGTTGCTGTTGCCAATTCAACTACTGCGGTAAATAACAAATTGGAGAAACAAAGCAAACTCCAAAAAGAGATTGATGATATCACAAGAGAGTATACTGACCTTTTGGATGGTCTATTGATATTGGAGGGAGAACAAGAAGAGGTATTAGAGGAAACTGCTGAAACCAAAGAAAGAAACAACAGAGCTACAAAACGAGCCAACGATTTAGAGAGGGAGAGACAAAGGATAATTCGTGAAGGAGCTCAAGAGGAGTTGGACTTATTAAAAGAAATCATCAGTATCAAACAAGCGGCTTTACCAACACCAGAGATTATCAATGCTTTGACTGCGGAATTAGGTTTACTGAAATCTGCCATTGACCAAGCATTCCCCGAAACATTCCAAGATAGAATTGATAAGATATTCGCAATCCCTACGGCAAGGATTGACGAGTTTGCTGAGTTATATGTGGATTTCTTCCCCGAACTATCTTCTCAATTACTTCAAGGTTTAGATGGTTTTGACGAAGTAGCTGACGCAACCCTTGATAGTTTGGCAGAAGCGTTCGTTAGTGGTGAAATAACACAAGAGGCATTTGAAGCGGGGGTTGACCTATTGAACAATTACAAAAACTTGGAGAAGGAGTTTGAATTACTACCCGATTTCTTTGAGGGTGTATTTGACCCCGAAAAGTATTTTACGATTGTAAGAGATTTGAAAGTGGCATCGGGTGTTATTACAACGGATATCAAGAGAGTGAATGGTGAGGTTGTAGCTTCAACAGCAATCACACAAAAGAGTTTATCAGAAAGCACCGAAGAGGTAGGTAATTACCTTTCCGCTATTGTTGAACAATATGTTGAATTAGGATTACAGAACGAGGCAGTTGTAGAACAATTAGATAAGGCTGGTGTCGCTGAAGCTGATAGAGCTAAGGTATTAGAAGAACAGATACAAACAAGGATTAACAACATCATTGGATTGGGTGATGCCATCATTGATGTTGAGAGTGGATTGAAAAAGACACTTGAAGAAACCCAATCACTATTATTTGAGATTAGTCAAACAACGGGTGAGGCACGAGTTGCGGCTTTCATCAACGAGAGTGAGCAGATTATTCAATATGCTGGTTTTGAGTTGGAGGAAAGAAAGAGAATATTGGGTCTGTTTGGAACAGAAGTAGAAAGTCAGAAGGATTTTATGTTGAGAGCTGAGAAAGAATTGTCTGAGCTTATCCCCGAGTTTGAACAACTTACAAGGGACGAACAATTAAGGATTATTGACGACTACTATCAGAAAGTCAAAGCTAAGAGAGATGAGAATGCTGAAGAGGAAAAATCAACATCGGGAGAAATCATTGAAGGTTTCTCTGAAGGTCTTCAACAAATCTCACAAGTGGCACAGACGGGTGTTCAAGTATTCCAAGAATATGTTCAAACCCAACTTACATTATTACAAGAACAAGAGAAAGCAGTGTTAGACCAAATCGTTGGTGATAGTGAGGAAGCGGAACAAAAGAGATTAGAGGTCCAAGAGGAGTATGAAGAAAGAAGAAAACAAATTACCAAACAGGGTCAGTTGGCTCAATTACAACTTACAAGAGTTCAGGCTATTGCCAATGTTGCTGAGGCGGTCACAAAAGCATTGGCAGAAGGACCACTGATTGGTCAGGTATTGGCAACTATATCGGCGGCTATCGGTCTTGCTCAGGTTGGTATCATCACATCACAAATCGGTCAAGTAAGGTCATTAGCTCGTGGGGGACTTTTAGCAGGAAACAGCCACGAATATGGAGGTATACCATTAGCGGGTGGTGGTGTCGTAGCTGAAGGTGGTGAGGCAGTTATCAACAGAAGAGGGTCTATTGACTATCGTAATCTTCTTAACGAAGCATCCATCAGTTCGGGTGGTGCTCCTATAGTATCATCATCATTTGACGATACGAGGTTGGTTGAGGCAATCACCAAACAGAACAGAGACCCAATAAAAGCGTATGTGTTGGAGCAGGACATCACTCGTAGTCAGAGTGTGAATAAGAGGCTACAACAACTATCAAAGATTTAACTATTTATAGACAATGAAAATTATTGACCTTGATATAGATGCCTTCCTATCGGGAGACACAAAGATTGAAGAAATCGGACTTGTATTCAACCCTGCGATTGAGGTTGATTGGGTTTATTTTAACTCACAAGAACAACAATTTGAAAGTTATGATGATTACCCTCAAGCGGCAAGAGATAACGCTTGTAGAGCCGTAAGATACGCTGAGGAGAACGGATGGGGTTCGTGTGGTGAGGACACAGGTAAGCGAAGAGCATCACAATTATGTTCGGGGTCCAAAATCAGTGAAGAAACGATTGCTCGTATGAGTAGTTTCAAGAGACACCAACAACACAAAGATGTCCCTTACGATGAAGGATGTGGAGGTCTAATGTGGGACGCTTGGGGTGGAGACGAAGGTATCGCTTGGGCTGAGAGAAAGTTAGAACAGATTAGAAGAGAGAAAATGAACTCTCAATGTGGTTGTTCTATTACAGAAGATTTTGTGGATAGTGCCAAAGGTATTTCTGTTGGTGATTATGTAAGTTGGACTTATGCTGGTAGAGGTGAAGATGCCGATAGAGGTAGAGGTCAAGTGAAAGATGTAAGAGTTGAAGGAGAGGTTAATATCCCCGATACGGACCTTACCCTTACAGCAACAGAAGATAGACCCGTAGCATTGATTGAAACGAGAGACGGGAAAGTTGTAGGTCAGTATATTGATGGTGATATGAGAGTAATTCAGAAGCCAGAAGATTTCAACGGACTTTACGACACACAAGAGGAGGCTGAAGCGAGAGCTAAAGAATTAGGTTGTGTGGGTTCACATCAGATGGGTGATAAGTGGATGCCCTGTTCAAGTCATTCAGACCTATACAACGAAGATGAGGATATGATTGAGGGAATAGTTGAACTATTACTTCAAGTGGAAGATATGGAGAACAGAGCCAAGATGGCCATTGATGTCCTTGAGGATTTCAAAAGAGATGGTGTTGAGGTTGATTACGATTTATTCCTTGAGAGAATTGGATTGGGTGGTCCCGATTTGGCTTACTTATGGGATGATGTAATGGAGTTGGAAGACCTATTGGAAATGGGTTATGAGATTACAAATTACAGAGAGATAGACCCTCAACAGATTATGGACGAGTATAGAGACGAGTTCAACAAGAAAGAAATTACAGAAGAACAATTTTATCGTCTGACCTCCAAACCGAATGAACCATCCATTATGGATAGTCCGTTCCGTTTGAGACGATATGTATATGCTATTGGACCTCAAGGGGGTCCCGACTTAATCCCTACATCACGAGAGTTTTGTAGAAGAATGATGGGTAAGAGACAATTAGTATGGAGATTTGAAGACATTAATCTATTGTCTGCTCAGTTAAACGCTGAGGACAGAGATTATAAAATCATCCCGAGACCTAAAGGAGCAGGTGTAAATACTTGGCTATACTTGGGTGGAGCAAATTGTAGACACAGATGGATTGAGTTATCATTAGACCCTGGTTCAAGAGTATCAAACAACAAACAAAAAGCTGGTAAAGACGCCATCATCTCAATGGACGCACCAGGTCAAGCAGGTAAAGTAAACGAAGGTGTTCAGTATGGTAGAACAAGAAACCCACAAACATTAGAAGAAGAGAGCACTGGTCAGTTTAGTCAGAAGGACTTACCTATTGGATTTATGGATGGTGTCCCCGTGTATTCTAACAAAGAGGAGGCACAAGGTAAATCCATTGCGATGGGTTGTGAAGGTGTCTACGAAAAAGTTGAATATCTCAAGGGTGAGGCATTCAGACCTTGTAGAGCAAGAAACAGAAATGAGTTCACTTCACAAGAGTTTGAGTTTAGATTAGATGATGAGAAGAGGATAATTTATGCCCCTGCGATGGTCCCTAATAAGTTGATTAGAAGATACGAGCCAGGGGAAGGAGAATACTTCGTTCGTTTCAGTAAAGAGGCTATTGAGAAAGGTGCTCATAAGTTTTTAGCTGAGGGACGAACTACACCAGAGTTTGTAAACTACGAACATACAGACAAAAAGTTTGACGACATCTACTTGGTGGAAAGTTGGATAGTCGGTTCAGAAGAAGATAAGATTTATCAATTCGGATACGACAGAGACCAAGTTCCAGAGGGTAGTTGGATAGTAGGATACAAAGTGGAGAATGACGAGTTATGGGAGGACTATGTAAAGAAAGGGCTCGTCAAAGCGGTGAGTGTTGAAGGATTATTTGATATGAGTTTCAACAGAACACAAAGTGATGAATATTTATTGAGTGAGGTAATAAACATATTAAATCAAATAGATTAAAACTATGAATGCTACAGACGCAATCAACAAAATTAAAGCAATGTTGGGTCTTGAGTTTTCTGAAGCAAAATCAGAAGTAAAAGAAAAGTTCGCTATGACTGAATTAGAGGATGGCACCCGTATCACCAACGACAAAGAAGGTGAGTTTGAATTGGGTGATAAAATCTATGTAGTTGGCGAGGACGGAACACTTTCAAGTGCCCCGTCTGGCGAACACACTTTGAGAGATGGTTATGTAATCGTTGTTGACGAAGAAGCAACATTGATTGAAATCCGCGTTCCTCAATCAGAGGATGTTGCGGATGTCGTTGATGATGCTGCTGAGGAGACAGAAGAGGAATTAGCTGAAGAAACAACAGAGTTCAACTTTGAAGAAGAGTTGGGTAAAATCAAATCTTCTATTGAGGAAATGTTAAAATTAATGGAAGCACAATCTGCCGATTTCTCATCTCAAATTGAAGAGGTTAAGGGAGAGGTTGAAGCTTTCAAAGCTGCCCCACAACATAAGGGCATAACTGAGAAAACTCCTATTACAGAGAGCTTTTCTGACTTTAGAGTGAATGTGTTGAAAAAACACATCAAATAAAATTAAATTAAATAATAAGTAAAATGAAAAAGAACTTTAAGTTTGATTACGACTTAACTGCTTTGGCACCATATACTCGTGAGGTAGCTGACGAAATGTTGTTAAAGGAAGTATTGGGTCTAACTCTACCAAGATACGCATCGGTAAGAGCAAACATCAGAGGGTCTGAAAAAGTCCCATTTATGACTAACTCATTGTTTTTCCAAGACGGAAAATCTTGTGGGTTCAACTCATCTGGCACAACTACGATTGACCAGATATTAATTGATACAACTACAGAGAAGGTTAACCTTGAGTTATGTCCTTACGAATTGTATGATGTATTCTTAACTGAAAGCTTGAGAGCTACTAACTTTCAAGAAAGTGCTCCGTTTGAAGCTCAGTTGGTTCAAGACATCGCAGCAAGAATGGCGAACAGAATGGAAACACAATTATTCCAAGCTAACGCATTGACTTCTTTCGCAGGTGTTGACGAATTGTTAGTTCCAGGTAATGGTGCTAATGAAATCACTTACACGGCTTTAACATCATCTAATGGTGTTGATGTAATGGCAGCTGTAGTTGAGAACATCCCATCAAATGTTATCCACAGAGATGACTTGGGTGTGTTAGTAAACTACTCTGACTACAGAGCTTATGTTCAAGCATTGAGAAACTCTTCTCAATTAAACTTGTTCTCTTTTGACGATGCTAACGCACAAGCAGGTCAAGAGTTTATGGTAATGGTTCCTGGAACTCGTATTCCAGTAATTCCTTCTGTTGGTGTTCCAGCGGGAACGATTTACGCAGGTCCATTGTCTTACATTCAAGTGGGTATGAACTCAGTTGATGATAATGGTATGACTATCAGAGCATTCTACGACCAGGGTGAAGATGTTATCAAGGTAATTGGTAGAATGACTTATGGTGTTGGTATCTTTGATATTGCTTCTTTCGTAGTAGCACGCTAATAAATAAACTTAAATTAAAAAATAAAAGATATGTCTTGTTATATTACAGAAGGATACGCATTGGATTGTAGAAACGCATCTTTGGGTGGATTAAAATCAATTTGGATTTTAGGTGATAGTGGTAATACCATTTCATCAACTACTCAAGATGTTGACGGCAAATACACAAGTATCTCGGGAACTGGGACATTCTACAAGTTTGAATTGGCGAAAGCTTCATCTTCTTGGGAAGAGGCTATTTCAGTTAACACTACAGCTCAATCTGTAGCGTTCACACCAACTCTAACTTTGAGTTTCCCTAAATTAACTCAAACTTTAAGAAATGTATTCTTTGAGTTAGTTAAACAAAATGAAATCTACGCAGTCGTATTAGATACGAATGGTAGGTATTGGTTGATATCTCCAGAGAACGGATTGACCGCTGATAGTGGTTCAATGGTTTCTGGTTTGGCATTGACTGACCTTAATGGTATTAACGCTTTAACTCTTTCGGGTGGTGAACCAGAACCATCGTCAGAGATTGATGATATTACAACTGCTTTCGCAGGTATTACATTCAATGCGTAATCAATACTGATAATAATATGGGGAGGATTTAGGTCCTCCCCTTTTTAGCCTTAATAATATTAAAATATGCGTTGGAACGGAAGAAATTACAGACCGAGAGGAATGGGTAGACAACCCGTAAATCCTCAGCCAGTGAGAATTGGTGTTGGTGGATTGGATACATCAAAAGCTAAATGGGTTGCTTCATATTGGGCGGGTCCTGCTGAGGAGCCAGTCCCTCCAAGTCCTTCGTGTGATTTCACTTATGAGTTTATAACAGAGGTTAGTATATCTCCAACGGGAGCTACTCAATATGAAAATGTAATCTTATCGGCATCTACAAACTTATCATCTCCAACTTATACTTGGTCTCTAACGGACTTTTATGATACAAGTGATAGTCCTATAACATCTTTCACGGGTAGTGTCCTTACAGAGGGTTATTTTACGACTACGGGTAGTAGTAATGTAAGTTTAACAGCAGTAGGTGAAGACCCATTTGGTAATATCCTTACGGCAACGACTTCTACATTTAGTGTAAGTGAGTTTGACCCACTGGATACATCGCCTGATTGGTGGTATGATATGAGTGATGCTTCAACGATGACTTTTAGAACGGGCACAGATTATGTAGAACAAGTGGACGACAAATCGGGTAATTCAAGACACTTGGTTCAACCAACAGCATCAAAACAACCACTATATTCGGGTTCAGCAATCAACCTATCTTTATCGGCATTGACTTTCAATGGTATTGACGAACAGATGAACTATGTGGGTTCAAGTATCCGTTCAATCACGGGACAAACTTATTTAGGTATAGCACAGAACAAAGACAAGAGTGGTATTCCAGGACAACCAGGCGGAGCAGGTTTGGGTGGTGCGTTCTTCCGTTTCTATGACCCTACATCATCTTCTAATAACAGATATTTTTATAGGGATGGAACAAACTGGTTGATGAACTTGTATTATCAAAACCAGAAACAAGAAGCAATATCAAATGTGGATGGTGGTAATGATAAAGTGATTTATTTTAGAAGAGAAAATAGCACCACTTATGATGATGCTACTATTAACGGATATACTTTATCAAGTAGTGGTTCAGCACAAGCCAGAACCTATGATGGTGGTTCGGTGTATTTTGGTTGGTATGTATTGACGGCGGATTATCAAACGAAACTTTATGGAGAACATAGTGAAATGTTCCACTTCCATAGAACGATTACTGATGGTGAAAAAGACCAATTAAATCGCTACTTACAATATAAATGGTTTGGGTCTATGACCTACTAATAAAAAATAGAATATGGCACACGAAGCAGGACATATCGGTTGGCTACAATTTGGGGATGAAAGTGAAGCAAACATTTTCATTTCACAGATAAACACTTGTAAAGGTTTCCCTACACCAGACGGAAAAACAGAAACTTGGGATGAACCATCTTGTTTGGCTGATGGATATTTTCCAACGGCAACAACGGAGAATTGGTATGTGATTATCAAAGAGGAAATCCACGATTGTTTGACCCCAGAACAAGAAGCCGAAATCATAACATCATTACCTATGGATTGGTATAGTTGTGGTGAATTACCACCATCACCATCGGGTTCAACTGAAAACAACATATAATATGGGAAGTATAAAGATTACAAGTAGCAATTTCAACGGAGAAACCGCAAACATAACATTCAGTCCATTAACAGGTGGAACGGAGGTTATTACGGGAGCTACAATACCTTACATCAAAGATGGTTTTTACTATGGTGATTATTCTATTGAAATACCAGCATACTCTACGACTTGTGAATTAAATGTAGAGTTTACACCGACAATAAACATATCACCAACGGGAGCTACTCAATATGAAAATGTAATATTATCGGCATCTACAAACTTATCATCACCAACTTTTGTATGGAGTTTAACCGACTTCCGTGATACAAGTGGTAATACTATATCATCTTACACGGGAAGTGTTCTTACAGAGGGTTATTTCGTATCTACGGGTAGTGGCAATGTTTCCGTTGTTGCTACGGGTGATGAAGGTTCAGCGACGGGTTCAACATTTAGTATTACTGCTTTTGGTAATATTGTAGATGAGGTTAGTGGAAATACTTGGTCGTTCTCAACTCGCCAATTATCAAGTTCGTCAACCAATAGTATCAGAGTTAGAAGAAGTAGTGATAACACCGAACAAGATATAGGGTTCAGTAGTGGTTTATTAGATACTACTTCATTATTATCATTTGTTGGAACGGGTGGGTCTGACTACGGATATGTGGTGAGATATTACGACCAAAGTGGTAATAACTACGATATGTCCCAAACATCAGCGGCAGACCAACCAACTATTGTTAGTGGTGGGACTATAATAGAACAAAATAATCAACCTACATTATGGATTGACGAACCCGATTATATGTTTAATAGTTCATTATCACTAACGGGACAAAATATGGTTGGTTTTTATGTTGCCAGACTTGATATAACCAGTCGTGGTAATGGAGCGTTGATTGGGTCTAATCAATATAAGTTTGACGCAAAACCAAGCCAAGACCAAATTAGAACTGGATTAGATGGTGTTATAAATACTAACGCAACCCAATACCATAGAGACCAATTAGTTCAAGGAACACTTGTTAGAAAACCTGGTGATAGTAGAAAATATTATAGCGGAATACAGAGTGGAGATACAAATACAACATCATTAGTTGATTATGATTTGACGAATGTAAATTATGTAATGATTGGTAGAAGACAAGATGGCGGAGATAAAATGACGGGTTGGAATACCGAAATCATAGGATATAACCGAGAATTGACCGATGCTGAAAAGCAGTCAATAGAAAGAGAACAAATTACTTATTACAACATATTATAAATTATGGAAAATAGTTTAGTATTAGGGTGGTTAAAATCTAACACCGAAACAGAAGCAAACCTATTGGTTCAACAGATAAACGGCTGTTTGGGATTACCAACGCCAGACGGATTGACTTTAACTTGGGCTATACCTTCTTGTCTTCAAAATGATTATGAAGGTAGTGAGACAGAGAGTGGTTGGTTCGTAATCATAAAGGGTGAGTGTTATGATTGTTTAACGCAAGAACAGAAGGACGCAATCCTTTCTTCATTACCATATGATATTGCTTGTGGAACACCAGCCCCACCAATTAGTGGTGATACGATAAACATTTAATAATCAATATGGGTAAGGAGTTTAGAAATACAGATTTCGTCAATCTGTTTGGCGACCCTGATAGACCAGTATATGGTAATACAATATTGGTGGATAGTGTTGCTCCTTCACCAACACCTTCATTAACACCAACACCTACCCCATCACCCACACCTTCACCATTTAGTCCAGGTGATATTAGTGGATTGGAGATATGGTATGACTTTGATATGATTTCCTCAATCGTCAAAGATGCTGATGATAGGGTAGAGGTGGTTGAGGACCAATCGGGTAATGGTTATCAATTGACTGCCAGTGGAAACCATAGACCATTGTATTTGGGTATTTCCAATTTGGGTGGTCGTGGTGCTGTGTATTTCAGTGGTGGGACAAGTTCAGCTACAAGACAAGCCCTTACCCATACATTATCAACGATGAGAACGGGACTTACCGCTAATACATTATTCTGTGTATTCAGTATGGAGGATGACGCATCGTTATCACAACAAAACCCCTATCAAATCACAACGACTACTGGTGATAGAATATGGGGTCAATATTTTAGAAGTAGTGATTTATTCAGAGCATCATATCCTGGTAAACAATACTCAAATTGGACGGATGATGGTAAATACCCTTACGCCTTATTATTTCAAACACAACAAGAGAATAGTCCTTATGCCATCATTGAGGGTGAACTCAATGGTAATGCTG
>WLWF01000737.1_pt1 | contig 30573 bp, 25 predicted proteins | sample 6718331 | NCBI WGS metagenome assembly WLWF01 (sample SAMN12718692, study PRJNA515312) | sponge metagenome | isolation source: marine sponge | host: Mycale hentscheli | place: New Zealand: South Island, Marlborough, Capsize Point | collected 2003-05-01 | reverse complement strand
TCTATAGTTTTGGATGAATTGGAATCCGTGGTGATATCTTGATTATCATGGGTATCTTTATCACTGTTAAATATACGACTAATACCTTGGTGTGCTAAAGCACTTCCCGTTCCAAAGCTAAAGCCTTGAGCTACGGTAGACATGATGTTTCCAAATAACCCAGACTGGGGACCAGATTGTGGAGAATGTTGTGGAGAAGTGGTAGTGTTTTGTCTAACTTGTCCTAAACCTGGTTTAGTGATAGGTAAACTAGAGTTAACTTGTTGTTTCATTGATATTTTTGTTTTTTGAGTTTGTTTTGTTCTTGTCATCTGGAATTATATTCCTTAGTAATATTATTTTTAATTGGATTATTTAGGTATTAATAAGGGATTAATACCCTGGTCTAACAAAGCTGATTTAAAATATTGTTATATGATAAAATGGTCGTTACAGAGGACCTTCAAAAGTCAGGTCGGCATCTACCTAATTTTACTATCATAGATATTACTACTAGTCCAATAAATTCTATGAACCAACTTAGTTTAGTTAGCACAAATAGACACAGAAATAATGGGAAAAACAATATCAATCAGACTAAAACACAACATATCAAATCCAACCCTATAACAAAACATAAATTTCCAAGCTATCTTTATGATCCGAAATGCCACAGTGTTAAAATTGCCAGAAAGCGATGGGGCAATATGATACATTAATTTAAACGCACTCAAATATAAGATCTATTCCCAATCCCCAAAAAATAAATTTCTTGACAATATTATATATGCAGAATTTAGGATTTGCTGTATCCCAACAAAAAAGACAAGTGGTTTATGGGATTCCTGCCAATTTTAAGGGTAACTTAGCTAATAGTTCTAAGGAGAAACAAATAGTAGTTCCAGATAAATCTGTCTCAAACGAGTCTCAGGCAATTCTAGAGTCAGTTAATCTTAAACAAAGTGACCTTCAGGAAGAAGAAGAAATTATACAGCTAGAAAATAATCCTATTACTTTTGCTAAAAATATCAATAAACGTCATAAAAAATTTAAAAAAAGAAAAGATAGTTTTGTTTCGGGGGCGACCTGTTCCAGTTGTGGTTAGTAAATTTTAGTTAGAATTTATTGATCTGGGATCTAAAATAAGTTCTAATTTTATGGCTAATTTATCTAGTTTATGAATTTTTTGAAAGATAACCTCAAGATCTAAATCTGCTTCTTGATGTTGTTTAAACCAACGCCAGTCCCTATTTAATTGTTGGGATAATTGGTGTGATAATAGTCTTGTCGGTGGTGATAGGCGGTTTTTCTACAAATGTTTGAGCCATTCCGTATATGTTTGATATTTTTCTGTAAAGTTTTTAGTCATTTCCGATTGTTTTTATCATAGTCTATTTTACCTTGTAATATATGATAAAAATGGTCTAATTCCCGTTGATATGCCTTAAGGCCTTCTAGATCTGTCCGATCCTGATATAGTCTATCTAATCTTTCTTGGATTAGGTTTAGATAGTATATTTTAGACTTTTCTGGTAATCTACTGATCAATTGCTGGTCTTCTGTTAGTTTATTTTTAAGCTGATAATAACTAGCTTCTAAGTGGTTGGTTAGGCTTTCCATTTCCAGTTGCTGCTGTTTTAATTTATGGGCGTGTTGTAACAGTTTCTCTAGATGTTTATTTATATGATCTCCAGTATCTAGCTTCCTAAAGGGGACAGGTAAAGGACTTGTATTATTATGAGATTTATAAATATTAACTAGTTTCACCTGACAATGACCTGTTAATTTAAGATCAAATATAATTAACAATTGATCTCCAGGTGTCGTGATATAGCTAGGTGGTAGCGTAATACTGGCTAGTAGTTGATATTGCCCGACTCCATATTTGACTGATAAGTTTAGAGGAGAAGCAGGAACCACTATTTTTTTTTGATCTGGATATCTCTGACCCCGTTTCATAATTTGATAGGTTTGATGTGGGCCACAAGAAATATAGACATCTTGGGGAGACAGACATTCCAGCTTAAACTTTCTTTTATTAGCCTTAAGGTGGGATTGGAGGCCCGCTACCAGACAGCAGCCACGAGCGACCGATTCATCTATATTTAAGGTGGTTTCTACTTGACCTGGAAAATTATCATTAACAATATCTCTAAAATAGGGAACTCTAGTATTACCACCAGTTAAGATAACTTTAGTGATGTCTTGTCTAGTTAAACTAGATATCTCTAAGAGAGACTTTATTACTTCAGTAAAATAACCTTTCCAACTATGGAGACAGTGTTGGAGTGCCTCTTTGTCTAGACGATAACTATAGTTAATTTCTCTATCTTGGAGATAGAAATCTAGGTTTATCACAGTCTGACTATTAAGGGAAAGTGACTGCTTCGCCTTGTGACAAGCCTGATACAATAAGATTAGATATTTTGGATAGTTTTCTATTCTGACTTGATACCGCTTCCAGAGATCCTCCTGACAGATGGCTAATATTTGGAGGGTTAAACCGTGACCACTTATAACGGTAGATGTTTGACTGGCCATCACTTTTAACCTCTCAGGGTAACATTTTACTAGTGACATTTTTAAGGATGCGTGTCCACTATCTATAAATAAGACTAGTTGAGAGCTCCTGATTATTTTGGTTTCCTTTTCGATATCCTTATCGTTTTCCTTCTTATTAACTAGATGTCCTAATGCTAATTTACTAAAACAATAATCTATAGCTGTTGCCACCGTATCCTCTACTATTCCTAACAGACGAAGACCCGAGATCTGACAAGCATTTCGGATAAGTTGATGAATTCCTGGATTTCCATTTAGATTATCCTGACGAAAGCTAATGACGCATTCCTGACAATTTGGGCCTACCAGTTGTTTTAGGTAATCCAAAAAGATAGCTAAGAGGTGTGTTTGGTCGTCTAGGGTTAGTTTTCCCTGAAATACAGACGGTTTGGTTTCCTGTCCAAGTGGAACCCTAATATTAAGGTGTCCTAAAAGTTTTTCAGGTCCTAATTGATAGTTATAAGGGTTTAAAATAGCTGGGGTATTTATTAACCAATCACGAAGATTTGAGACACACGTCTCAAAACATTTAGCGGACCGGTCAGTCGCATCTTGATCAAAGAAACGTTGGTCATCCCGAAAGACCATATTACTCGCAATTTTCCTTCCGGCTTGTTCATTAAAGACAATTTCAGGCTTTCCTGATTGTAATTTATATACTTTGGTGTCTAGGTTGCCAAAATCAATTCCAATAGTTGTCATTAATTATAGTGAAAAATAAATCTTTAAATATCCCAGTAATTTAGGTTATTTTTCCTTTTAGGTAGTAGGCAAACTTTTGAACCATAAGATTAGCATAACAGATAGGTAAGTAAAATAGGGGTAATTTTATAGAACTTGTTTTTTTATCTACCTGATGGTATAATAAAAGGGTATTCATGGCAAAAATTGGAAATAAACAAGCAATAAGGTAGGTTGAATGGAAAAATCCAAGGGTGATTTTAAGAAGTCCCAATAGTGAGCCATATCCCAGATAATAACACCAATTATGCTCAAAAATGGCATATCTTTCTTGGTGTGGTATTTTGTGACTACTCCAACTGTATTCCCAAGAATAGTAACTATAGATTAAGGAGGTTAAAAACCAATCGGTAGAGGTTCCTATGTAGGGAATTTGGCTGATTATGGCAGTTTCTATAGTTAAAAAGGTGACAATAACTAAATAATAGGCTTTATTGACAAGATATTTGCTGTAACTGACATAACATTGATAGCTTAGATTGAGGTTTTGGGGATTGTAGACCTGGATAAAGTCACTAATACTTTGATTGGTGTAATAGCTATTATACATTAGACCTATCAGATAATGAGGAAGGGACCAGAATAATATGACGAGAACCCGATAGAAGTAATAAACGGTATAATATCTCAGGTACGATAAATACGTTTCAAGTAGTAGACTAAATAATAAACAAATTGGCAAATTATAAACCAATAATAATTTAAAATTCACTCTAGTTTTAGGATTAGCTAAGACTTGAAAAAATAAACCGATACAGTTAAGTGAATGTCGTAGCCCCAGACCAAAATTATTAAGATTCACAATGCCCATCTCTTAAATTTATTAAATTTATTAGGATAGATGGTTTTAAGTTGCTTATTAGGTTGTTTATTAGGTGTATATAGGTGGCTATGGGAATAACCGTATTTAACATTTAATGACAAAGTCTATGACTTATTATATGACTTAAAACCCAGTCTATTTCCAACATTATTTAAAGGAAATATAAATTGCCAATCTACCAACTAATTTATGATAAACCACTATTGAAAAGATAATATTATATTTTCTTGGGCAAAATAAAATATCATAATTGAATATAGGAACAATGTCAAACCTGCCTCATAACAATTTTTACTATTCTAATAGTTTATATCAATCAAGTACTCGTAAAAACAGAGAAGGTTTTACTAATTATGAACCAGCGGCGTATAATTGTCCGAGGTCGCAATCTGATCAGTCCCAAGGTTATGGTCGTCATACCAGACAAAGATGCGGACAAGCTAATGGTCAACATGGTCAAGGTAGTGGCCAACTTAGAGAAGTAGTTGTCTCCTGTCAAAATTGCGGTGGTAATACCAACAATAACCAGGGAAATGGTCAAGAATATGATAGCAGATATCAATTAGAAAGTCAGCTACAATACTACCAAGACCAGTATCAACAATCTGAACAACAAGATCAACCCCAACAGCAACAAAATATTGTTGTTTATGAAATAGAAGCGGATCAGGTAAATGGGTCTCAACAGACTGGTCAGGGGCAGCAACAGGGACAGCAGCAGGCACAGCGACGTGGACACCACCATAAACATAACCAGCGTCATCACCCACATCATCATAAACACCATCATGGACACCATCACGCACAACATAAACATCACCACCACCACAGACACCATCATAAACAACAAAAACACCATAGCCAACAACAGCAAGAGCAAGAGCAGCAGCAACAACAGTATCTTCAGCAGCAACAACAGCTGCGTCTCCAACAGCAGCAACAGCAGTATCTCCAACAGCAGCAACAGCAGCAACAGCAGAGATATCAACAGTCTGGTAATGGATCCGTTTCAGAAGAAGAAGATATCTTTGTGATGTTTTATGCCCCTTGGTGTGGTCATTGCCAACGATCTAAGCCACAGGTTGAAAGGTCGTTTGGTGGCATTGCAGCGGAATATGATGATTACCGTCAAGGAAATTACCAGAAACACGATGGGAAAGTTGCTATTGTTATGTTAAATGGTGATGATCATCCAGAAATAACACGGAAATTTGGGGTGAAAAGTTTCCCGACCTTTAAAATGCTTCAAGGGGTTAAGGATCGTAATTCCCTAAGATGCCGGAATGTTAATGATTACAGTGGAGATCGTTCTTCTCAGGACATTGAAAACTACATTTTCCAAAGTAGTCAGAGTGAACCGGCCTATCACCAAGATACCTACCGCAACCAATATGAAAATTTTTCTAGTCCACAAGAGGATGTCTTTGTCATGTTCTATGCCCCCTGGTGTGGACATTGTACTCGATCTAAACCTCACGTCCAGAAATCCCTTGGGGGAATTGCGACAGAATATAATGACTATCGGCAAGGACAATTTAAAAAACATAAGGGGAAAATCGCGATTGTCTTGGTTAATGGAGATGAACATCCGGAAGTAGCTAAAAAATTTGGGGTTAGGGGATATCCAACCTTTAAATTATGTAAGGGGGTGAAGGATCGTCAAACCCTCCATAGTGATGAGGTCCAGGAATATGAAGGTGGGCGAGATCAAGCAAGTATTGAAAACTTTCTTGATTATTAAATAAATCTGGAAAAGTGGAAAAGTTAAAACCTATTTTGGTATTTATGATATTTCCGAGTCGTAAAATATTTTAGTATTGTATTGGAGATTAACTTAAACTAATAATGTTTAATAGTTTAAGTTTAGCTGAAATGCTTTAAAAAAATGGTAGGGGGAGTTTAGGTTTCTATATCGTGACAGTCCTTAACTTAATAATGTTAAAACCATTACCGGTCGGTGAAATTTTTTCTAGTAATACATTTCTCCGGAGCTAAGATAAGCACCACTCTCACCAAACCCCCCAACAACGACCAACCTACCACAAATGACTTCACTAGTCGCACCACAACGCCGGACTGACATATCCGCAATAGGCTGCCACCGGTTGGTCCTTGGATCATACATCTCTCCTGATTTAAGACCATTTGGATTATCATCATTACTACCCCCAACAACCACCAACCTACCACAAACGACCCCACTAGTCGGAACAAAACGCTTGACTGACATATCCGCAATAGGCTGCCACCGGTTAGTCCTTGGATCATACATCTCTCCTGATTTAAGAAAATCAGTCTCACCATCTCCCCCAACAACGACCAACCTTCCACAAACGACTCCACTAGTCGCACCCTCACGCTTAACTGACATATCCGCAATAGGCTGCCACCGGTTGGTCCTTGGATCATACATCTCTCCTGAGCTAAGACCATCTTGATTATCATTATTCTCTCCCCCAACAACAATCAACCTACCACAAACGACCCCACTAGTCGCATCCGCACGCCGGACTGACATATCCGCAATTGGCTGCCACCAGTTCCTTAACCTCTCCCCATATCCATCACCACAACACCCACATCCATAACCACACCTTAAAGCCCGCTTCATAGCCATCAGACGCTTCTGATTAACCGCTCTTTTATCCATTCTCACTTTGTCATTTTCGTTACCCACTTCCTTAATAACCAAGGCTTTGGACACGTTCCCAGATTTTTTAAAAGTCATCTTGATTTATTTGTCAGTTTAGATAATTATTTTAAACTTGCTGGAAAAATAAACCTACACCCTAAATCCAGGTCTAACTTATTACATAAAAAATGATAACATGGATATCATAAAACTAAACTAATTTGAAATTTGATGATATCAATCTACCAATAACTAATACTAGAGACAAATATTGGAACAATTATTGAAACAACTATTGACAACTAATCTCCTCCTCCATCACCGCAAGTGCCGTTTGGTATTCGTCTAGTTCTGGATCAATACTATCCAAGATTTGCTCCCCAAAACAATCATCGTAGTGATAACAATTATAGATATGGTGGTTTAAATTAGAAATTAACGGATTAACTAATTGACCTTGAAATAGGCCAGATATCAGCCCGGGAGTTAGGACTATTTCCATCCCATTTAGTGGATAAGTGCTATAACAACCTGTTGTTAAGGCAACTAACACTTCTGGGTATTTTAAAACATACTGACACACTATTAAATCTCCAACCTTGGGCATTTCCAGGCGGATCCCAGACGCATCAGTTAACAACGCACTAAAATAATTCCAAGTATTTGTTTCTATATCAGTAATTTCACCTTGACCCTCTTGGTTATATTCATAAACTAGACTTGACGTTAATAATCCAAGTAGTTTAATCCAAGTTTCATCTTGAACTTTAGCTATCTGGGTCTCTTCGTAAATTTCCCAAATTCTATCCTGTTTTCTCCAATAGACATCCGTGACCAAATCGTAATAAACTAGGTATTTAACCCTGCCCGTTTTCTTAAACAAGAGTTGACTGTAAATCTTTAGACTGTCAGGATAATATTCCGGTTTTAGAGGGGTCAGGGTATTTCGGAAAACTTGACTACAAAACCGAAAACAAGCGTCTAAACTAAGACGGTTTGCTTGTCGGTTCAAGAGATATAAGTATTCCCAGAGACACTGCCTTTGGAGATGTCTTTTCTGACCAAAGTTATGCGGTGTTTTCAGTAGATAACCATTAATTATCTGATAGAGATGACTTGGAAACGATAATAAACCAATCATTACCCCAGCTCTAACCAAGATTGAGAAATTAGCTATCTCAATCCAAGACTATTTCACCTCAATTTTTTCCACCGCTAATGGCTAGTTAAGGAATGTGTGTAGGGATTATCAATAAAAGCTTTAATAAGTTCTGGATTATTTCGGTCAGCCAAACAATCATTATCTAAACTAAGTTGTCCAGTCATCTCTCCCATTTGTTCCGCCACAGGGATATGATTGACTACCGCAGTTTTTTCCAGATCCCGTTGATTCATGAGATCACACTCCATTTTTTTAATGTCAATTTGGACATTTTCCGCCCCAATGGTCTTTTTCCGGTTACTATTGGTTGGCTCCCGACCCTCTAGAGTTAATTCTCTTAAATCATTAAGGGTCGCATTGTAGATATTATCATAGGAGATAGGTTGAGATTCACCTTTAGCGACCCCACTATATTCCTGATCAGAAGTAAATTGACGATTAGTTACTGGAGCATCTGGATTAGCCGTCAGATAACCCTGACCACCCCCACCCTGAACATCAGCATTAGCCACCCCCGCGTATTCATAATCATCCGTTGTTTCACGATTTGTCGTTTTAGCCGTTACTTTTTTAACCCGGTAGCCGTCACTAGTTTGTTTGGCCTCAACTTGCCCCTCGTAACTATTACATTCGGTAGTTTCCCTAATTGTCGTTTTTGCCTTTTCATCCGGGTCATGAACCTGAGGCTTATTCATCCCCTGTAAGTTAATGTTTTTATCTTCTTCACAAAGGGTATTTCTAATGGTGACCTTCGCGGTATCATCTGGATCATAGACCACCGAGCGTTTTTGGCCATCTAGATTACCAGTCCTAACGTCATGGATATTAGTCTCTTTAATAGTAGTCTTGGCAACATCATTTGGATCATACACCGGTAATTTATGGTGTCCAGTGGATAAGGCCCCTTCCCGGGTATCGTGAATATTAGTTTCTTTAATAGTGGTCCTGGCCAGATCATTAGGATCGTAGACCGGTAATTTCTGGTGTCCGGTCGCCAAAGCCCCTTCACGGTTATCGTGAATATTGGTTTCTTTAATAGTGGTCCTGGCCAGATCATTGGGATCGTAGACCGGTAATTTCTGGTGTCCTGTTGCCATAGCACCTTCGCGATTATGGTGAATATTAGTCTCCTTGATAGTAGGCTTAGCAATATCATTAGGGTCATAAGCAGGTTGGCGGTGATGACCAGTTGCCAAATCACCTTCACGATTATTGTGGATATTAGTCTCCTTAATGGTCGTTTTGGCCAAATCATTAGGATCATATGCGGGTAACTTATGCGGTCCACCCGTTAAGGCCCCTTCACGACTATTATGGATATTTGTCTCCTTAATAGTAGTTTTAGCCACATCACTGGGATCATAGACCGGTTGTCTTTGGTGTCCTGTGGCCAACATTCCCTCTCGCTTGTCGTGGATATTAGTTTCTTTAATTGTTGTTCTAGTGACATCATTAGGATCATAGGCCGGTTGACGATAGTGACCAGTGGACAGGGTCCCCTCTCTACTATTATGGATATTTGTCTCCTTAATGGTCGTTCTTGCCATGTCATTTGGATCATACGCCGGCTGCCGATGGTGACCCGTAGATAAGGTCCCTTCTCGGCTATGGTGAATATTAGTCTCTTTAATGGTTGTTCTAGCAATATCATTGGGATCATACAGGGTTAACCGCTTAGGACCCGCCATCTGACCACTATGGCTATTATGAATATTGGTTTCTTTGATGGTGGTTCTCATAATGTCATTTTGATCGTGGACCGTGGTTTTTGGTGGGGCTTGTCGGGCCATTTGACCACTGTGAGTATTATGAATATTAGTTTCTTTAATAGTCGTTCGGGTCGTATCATTAGGATCATAAACCGTCGGCTTAGGCTGAGCCCCGTTTATCTGACCAAAGTTTTCAATATCACAAGTTTCCTCCTTCCGGGTGGTTTTAAAGAGGTCCTGGACCGGAGCAATAATGGCCTTTACTAGATTAGTTAAATTACTGGTATGTGTCCTTGTTCCGGTAATATCTCTCTCATTAGGAGCCGCCCAATGGCTTTCCTTTCCCAGATCATCCATTTTTTTTCCTGGAGCCCCCAAGTTACGTGTGCTATCCTCCTGGTATTCTACTTTGTTGGATTTTTTGACATCAGGTCTCTGACAATCACCCTTGGTCGCAGCGGGGCCTGCCGCACCGATAACTTGACGAGAAACATTTCTCCCAGTGCTTTTCACAATAGGTTTAGCTCGTGAGGCTTGTCTGGTAACTGCCCCAACTGTGGTATTATACCGACTTGGATCATTTTTATAGTAGGTATTTGGAGCCCTTTTCTCTATTTTTCCAACGAGTTGTCGTTTATCGACATTTGATTTCCCGGTAATAACACGCCCCTCATAACTAGTTTTTGGATTATTTACTGCCCTTAATTGGTCAACGGTCTTAGGTAGCATGACCTCACGAACTTTATCTTGATTTAGGCCTCCACTTGGTTTCCAGTCATAACCACTATTAATACCTGGGCCAACCATAACCTTTTTAATAGGAGTTTCACTAGTTCTCATCAGGGAGGGAATATAGTGTCCTTGTTTACTATCTAGTTGGTGAGGAGTACCATGAACATGCGATATGCCTTTGGTAGGGTTAAACATTGGCTTAATTTCCTCTTTTCGTTGACGATGGTTTTGTACTCCAGTAAAACTTTCTAATCTAGCAGAATTGGCGTGGCTATCAACATTTTGTTTTAGACTACCTCCAAAAAAGGGAACCATGTTATTATGGGTAAAGTCACCTGTTTTCATTTCCAACCCAGTTAGACTGCTTACTATGGTGCCAGATGTTTCTGATTTAGTAGGACAACCATACATACTTGGTAAGCCCTTGGAGATATTATCATCTATACTATGACAAATAGCAGTTTTAGTGTTACTTCTCTGATTATTTAATCTAGTATGACTTGGACGTTCTAAATAATTCATTTGGCTTATTTTTCACTAATATAATTATTAGCTATTATTTACTTTATATTTAGTTATTTTCTTTTTTTTTTGGAAATACCGATTTGTGTCTGCTTAACTTTAGTTACCTGGTGTTTAGTATAGTTAACTAAAGTAATAGAAATTAGGGTCTTAAATGAAAGGTCTCTTAAAAAGATGTCTTTATTTAAACATTGCGAAATTTTCACCACTATTAAAATTATCATAGGCAAGGATACCATCATTTTCTCCTCCATTTATTATCTTTTCATTGGCATATTTCCAGCGGTCTTTAGTCAATACTGACTCTGTACTAGTCTCTTCAGAAAAAATTGGTTCTTTAGAGAATTTGTCAAGTTTGGCTGGTAATTCATCTAATACTTGGTCATTTTGACATGTTGGAGCTTCGGTAAAAAGGTATTTATGGTTATTGCTTATTTGGAAAAACTGTGATAAATCATCACCATCCTTATCATTAGGCTGGCATCCCAAGGGTTGACAGGGTATATGACTTGTTTTATCATAATCCTTAACAAATTGTAACAATTCGGATTTGACATTTTTAGTTTCCTTAGAGTAGTCTATTTCGGATCCGGTTAGTAGTTCATCACTTGTCTCTTCCTCCTCCATTTCAAGATGTCTACTATTTATTGGTCTAAGATATTGGTCAGTGTCTAATCTAATTTGTTCCTCTTCCTGATAATTGTTTATTTCGGGTTGTAGATTAAATCTGACCTGTTTTTTCCGACTACTGGTAGTCTGGTTTTGATTTGGGGAGGGCAAATATAATAAGTAGTGTTTAATTAAAAAATGGATAATAAGGACTACTATAAGAGCCGTAATAAAAAAAGATAAGATAGAAAACATATACTCTAAGATGATAAATAAATTTTTATCCAAACAACAATTATCTGAAAAGTAAAAGTAAAAGTAAAAGTAAAACTAAAACTAGTTAAGTTATAAATACATAAAAAAAATAAACAAGAATGTTAAAAATGTTGAATGCTAATAAGCCACATACTTCAGGCATTGTCAATTTAGGAAACACTTGTTATTTAAGTAGTATTATACAGTGTTTGGCCTATAGTCATTCCCTAACTAATTACCTAACGGATAATGAATATGATGAAGACCTACGATTAGATAATAAGGTTAGTTATTTTTCTAAAGAATTTAGAACTTTAATTATCCAATTATGGATTAAAAACGGACCAGTCACTCCCCACGCTTTTAAGCAAATTGCTGATGCTGGGATGTTAAATAGGGGATGGGAAGGTCACATGGCCGGTTGGCAAAATGATGCCCACGAATTCTTAGAATATGTCCTTGATACGCTACATGAATCTCTGAAGTATCAACCAAAGATATCTATCTCGGTCAAAGTAGAACAAACCGCCTTAACACCTACTGATAAACTAGCCTTAGACGCTTATAAGCGATGGCAAAGTCATTTTAGTAATGGCTATTCTAATATTATTGATAGTTTTTACGGACAGTTTCTATCAGAAATAAAAAAAGGAGATGAAATATCATATTGTTTTGATCCTTTCCAAGTATTAACTTTAGAAATTCCAAATCAGCCTAGCTTGACAAATTTACAAGGAAAATCTGATATTAGCCTGATTAGTTGTTTTGATAAATTTATGGAAACAGAAGACTTAACCGAAACGATCAAAAAAACGTTTTATTTTTGGAGAACACCCAAAAATTTAATTATTGCCCTAAAGCGATTTAATAATGATGGGTCTAAAGACTTAAGGAGAGTTAACTATACAGATATTTTAGATTTATCTAAATATTCTAAAGGATATAAACGAGAAAAGATATTATATAGTCTTTATGGCATTTGTTGTCACCATGGCAATGGACCACAATTTGGCCATTATTTCTCTTTATGTCGGAAAAAGGGTACAGGTAAATGGTATAAGCTAGATGATGATCACATTGAACCTCTTGGAAAAGAAGGAGCTCTTCCATTAACTAGTTCTGCTTATATCTTATTTTACCATTTAATATAGAATAAATGACGATAAAAGCTTCGGGAGAATAATTTACTGGTCTATATTCGTGAATATTGGCTATAAAAATTATATAAATATATAATAATATAATAATGTCCAGTTTTATGGAAATTTTCTTAACATTTATTGGTGTCATTATGTTTGTCTTGATAATTTATTATATGATGGAATTATATAGAGATTATCAGGACAATCTCACCAAAAAGGGGACTACTAAATCGTTTCCTGAACAAATAAAGGATTTTTTTAAAAAACTTTTTACAGTTAGTAAAAGGGGAGAAGAACGGGTTTTTTCTAGTACAACCAAAGTCTTATCAGAGGATGTTTATGATGCTGGAGTAGCAGCGGGAAAAGATATTGAAAAGGGAGCAGGAAAAACTAAAGAAGGAGCTGAAAAAGTATTAGATTCCACTACTATTCCACTTGCTGAAGATGTTGAACGAACCATAACTGGATATTTGGGTAAAGATAAGGAATCTAATGCGACTGATAGTAAAAGTGGGAAAAAGACCATTGGTGATAAGATAGATCAGGGAATTGAAAATACAAAACGTGGTTTTGACAATGTAGTTGACTCTTCAACGCGACCACTTGCTGAAGATGTTTATGATTCTGTCTCCTATATTAGAGGAGATGCAAAAAGAAGTAATATTGTGAATTCATTAAATAAGAGTCTTGACCGAGGGATTGAATCAACTAAGCAAGGTTTGGAAACCGTGGTGGATTCGTCTACTGTTACTCTAGCAGAAGATGTTCATGATATTGCTACTGGTCACTGGTCTGATGACCAAAAAACAAGTAAAAATAGTGGCACTAGACGTCCTGATAATGATGACACCCGACGTCCTAGTCATGATGACACCAGACGTCCTAGTCATGATGACACCAGACGTCCTAGACATGATGGCACTAGACGTCCTAGTCATGATGACACTAGACGTCCTGATAATGATGACACCCGACGTCCTAGTCATGATGACACCAGACGTCCTAGTCATGATGGAGAAAAACCAATTAATACACATGGTTCAAGTCAATCACCACTCTTAACTGATTATACCTCTGGTAATAAAAAGGGTATTAAGGGATTTACAGGTGAAGTGCTATCAGGAAGTGAAACTGTCTTAGATTCAACTACCTATAAAACGATATCTGATACCGAAAGTAATATAGAAAGTGTTCTTAATAGTCTAAGAGAAGGAATTTTTAATATTAATGAAAAATTAGGTAACAATGGCGGATTAAAACAGTCACCAACTCACACCCAATCTACAACTTATAGTCAACCTACTCACACCCATCATACCACACGACATACTACATCTCCTACTCACCCCGAACATACCGAGTCTCCAACTTATAGCCCATCTCCGGAAATACCTGAGGAAAAAGAAGTCTTTAATGTAAGTCAAAATTTATTTACCTATGAAGATGCCCCATTAGTCTGCCAAGCTTATGGAGCCGAATTAGCAAATTATGACCAAATTCATAAGGCTTACCAAAAAGGTGCGAATTGGTGTAACTATGGCTGGTCACAAAACCAAATGGCTTTATATCCAATTCAAGGAGAATTTTATGATGAACTTCAGAAAGGTCCAGAAAGCCATAGAGAAGATTGTGGACATCCTGGTATTAATGGAGGCTATTTTAAAGATAAAAATATGAAATTTGGAGTAAACTGTTATGGTTACAAACCCAAAGCAGATCCAAATACTGTTCAATGTTTGACTCCTGAACAAGAAAAGCAAATTCAACAGAGTATAGATAATACCTCATATTCTGCTCATTTAGAACATAAACTTAATAATATTAAAAATGTTATTAAAGAAAAACATGTCTCTACTTCTCCTTGGAGTAGCCATAAATGGTCTAGTGGATCAACCAATACTTGTAAATATATCATAAACCAGAGCAATGTCGTATCCACTACTCCCGATGATTATAAAGAATATCATGAAAGTAAGGAAACGCCACCCCCAATTGATACCATTTACCCTGGCCACCCAGATCATCCCGAGACTAAACCGATACCTACACACTATCCAACAGTAAAACCAACTAAAAAACCAAATTTGATTGGAGGATGCCAAGGAACTAGATATGGTTGTTGTCCAGACGGGGAAACTGGTAAAGTTGATAAAGAAGGATCAAATTGTAAAACTAATGAAAAATGTCTGGATACCCCTCCTCTTAGTGAATATGTCTTGGTTGAGGAGACCGAAATTTAAAAAAAAGAAAAATACATAATCATAAGACTAGCACTCATGATGAACCATTTATTTAAAAACCATCCAGGTTTTTTGTGTCTATGGTTTGATAATTTATCAAGAAGAGGTAAGATACTTTCCTCTTCTTCACATTCCGAATAATTATGAATGTCAATATTAAGATTAGTGTCTTCTCTGTCCTGTTTTGGGATATAATCTTGGTTATAAGTTTTTTTAGTTAATTCCATTGTATGTTGGAGATAAAGACCTTCCTCTAACAGTTTTAAATTAATTAAACTTTCAGTGTGAGAAAGAGTTGGAGTAATATTATTTGACGTTTTAACCTCACTTATCTTAGTTGATACTTGATCAAATGTTTCAAATATTTCATCTATTTCTGATGTCTCACGTGGTGTAATTGGTAATGTTATATCACTGTCCTCGGTATCTACATCACTTAGACTCTCGTTAGGACTCTCATTAGGAATCTCATTGGGACTCTCATTGGGACCCTCATTAGAACCAACATTATCAATATCACTACTACTTATAGTTGATAGTGGATAATCCATAGACATACCAGTTATTTTATCAGTAATAAAAGTCCAGCCTTCACTTTTCATTACTGACGTGAAGAAAAAATGCGTAAGATTTTAACAACTAAATTTTTAATACTTATATTAATATTTATCCAAATTTAATGATCTCCTTTATTATTCCTATTATTAATCCCCTCCATAGTCAAGTTAAAAATTATCAAGAAATTTTAACCTGTTTATCAAGAACTCTAAATAATTTATTAAACAGTCATGTCAAAGTGACTATTATAGTTGTTGCTCATCAAATACCAAATTGGCTTAGACAGAAATATAACATGGTTCATTTTATCATTGTCAGATCAAAAATATTTCAAATCCTTAAAGATCTAGATGGTTATGACCTCATGGTCGGAGGCCAGATCACTCTAAGTAAGATGACAAGTAATATACCATTAAAATACCAAACCTATCTTGAAATGCGGGGAAAATATCACAACAAAGACAAGGGATTAAAATACTTTATTGGTTTATTATATTATTTCCAGTTACCCACTAAACAAAGGACCAAATATTTAGGTCTAATAGATGGTGATGACTTTATTAGTAAAAAATTAGCTAGTATTTTAAACCAATTACCAGAATGGGCCAATCTATTTTATGTTAACCAAGGTTACAATATGTATTCTGATAGTATAGGAAGAGCCAGTGAAAGTCAAGTTATAAACAAATTATTTCCACTGGATAATTTTTCTAATGTTTGTGGATCCAATCGTTTTTTTAGATCCCAAAACCTAGAAAATTTAATTAAAAATAAATTAAGATATCAATTCCCAATAAGTCTATTAGAGAAATTAAGGGTTAGCCGACAAGTTCAAGAAAACATCATGGACCAAATAATGTCTAATATTAACCAGCGTCCCCAATCATGGAATATTTTACCTGGGTTTTTAGGAATTCACCGACTTATATTTCAGGAGGAAGGGAAATTAACTTATCTCCATCCTTTCCTAAAACGTTTTCAACTTTATCCAATACCTGGAAGAGTTGCTATTAAATATAATCATACTAACAATCATAGTAATTATGAAAATACCAATCATAATGATTTAATTAATCGTTACCAGGAAAGGGGTCAGATTACCACTATGTCCCATAATGTCCAAAATTATCATCATATTTTGGACCAAATTGGTATCACTAATTATACTATAAAAAATAAGCAAGATGGAGTACTCACCCAAGATCTTATTCAAAATTAATCGTGATATTTACTAGGTGTTTATTGGCGGTTTTGGTCGCGGAAACTGACAGTTCTTGCCGTCTTCTTCTAATTCCGGTCTGATCTTTTTTGTAATTGGCCTTTCTAATACAATTATTCATATCATGTTCAATGGTTGAGAGGTTTTTATTAATGTAACTTAATACCCGGTTTTTAATAGCCCATCTAAAGAAATTAAGTTGACCCACGGTAGTTTCAATATATTTACTATTATCCTTGCTGTCATAGAAAAAATCTATTCGCTCGCGACGACAAAACGGATCAAATTGTTTTTTGGTGTAGGCTTTTAATTGAGATTTATAGTTTAGAAAAACTAAAAATTGTTTTATATTGGCACTTGGATCTTTTCCGAGAGATTCCTCCCCCTTTTCCTCAACTAGACATGTATTATTTTTTTTGGCATAATTAGTCACAAACCAATCAATTATCCGGAGTGATATTTTTGATTCCCCAGAAATAATAGGTAACATTTCTTCAATGTAGCTGTTATCTTGGAAAAATTCGGTTAATGATTTCATCAAGATATCTTGTTTATTAGGTACATTAGTTAATGATGGTATCTTCACTGGTGTCATATTTGGAGGCTTGGACATTAATATTTCAGGATTTATCTCACTGGAAGTGTTAGATAAGTCAGGAGATAACATTTATCCTTAAATTACTCTAACCTATTAAACGCGTCTTTAAGTATTTATTGGAGACATAATTTTGGCTATATTTGATAAAGTTGACCATCTAGTTTTAAACATAGTTTTAAGGGATAGACGTTTTGATAAGCCATAAAACGGCAGGATTTACGGCAAGTCATTTTTAACAGCTGGGGTATTATGGTGGGGTGTATACTCCACAGACAAATATTGGTTGGTAATGCTAAATTACCTATAGACCTATTTTTGTCCTGATTTAACAAATAAGCCAGGTGAATTTGTGAGGTATTACTCGCAAGATAAATTAAATTGACCTGTGGAAAGGTTTGGTTAAAAAAAGTAACAATTTCTTGAAGATTGGGCTGCCTAGTTAAATGTTTTAATGGAATTATAGTGGATAGGTAGCCAAAGTTTAGATTAATAAAACGATGTTGGATTTCGGCTCGGGACAAGATTTCGGTCCGATTAAAAATAGGATGACAATAACTAAAACGGTCATTATCCGGTGACATCTTGACAATAACCGTTTCTAACAGTTGATCACCTAGATTAGCATTACCAATTCCAACATATTTTAGGCTATGATCCATAACAACATCGGGTCGTTTTTCCAGATACTGTAGGGCTGGTTGGTCTGCCAATAAAAAACAATAGTCTAGTCCTTGGTAACGACAGGTCTGAACGGCTAAATGTTGATTAACCTGACAGATCTCCAAAAAATGGACTAGTTTATTTGGATTTTGGTGAAAATACAAATTTTCAGGTTTAACCTTGGCAAGTAGTAAATTTAAATTTTTAGACCCAATTAGCTGAGAGGTGATGCAATCTCTCATATTAGACGTCTCGTTGCCATCTGAAATCTGTTTTAGGTGTGACACTTGGTTTTTCAGACTATTCAGACTATTTAGACTATTTAGACTATTCAGACTATTCAGACTATTTAGATTTTGTTGATTATGGTCACCCGGGGGTAACATTTGGTCTATTTGAACAGGTAAAGCCAGAGATACGTCTAGTTTCTCGACGACCTCTGACCAGTTTATTTCTTTAAGGGTAATATCTTGTTGTTTTGGTATCTTAAATTTAATGATAGGATCCTTTGTTGGTGGTGGGGGTGGGGGGAATGGTTTAATTATTTGCTGAGTTGGTTTACTATTAGATTTTTCACTATTCCTGGATTTATTTGGTCTAATGATCAAGGTGGATTTACAGTTTATCTTTAGGCTATGAGTTGTTGGGACAACAACATTAGTTAGTTCTTGATCTAGATCTATCTTTTCCACTGGTTTAGTAGTAGTAATAATAGGGTTTTTATCTATTTGGCGTTGTTTAGCCTGGTTTGTATGGATGGAAGGGGTAGAAAGGGCAGAAGTGGCAGAAGGGGCAGAAGGGGCAGAAGGGGACGGATTAGTCAGATAGGTCGGGTCATTGCCAATCTGTACACTATCCTTTATTAATTTAAATTTAGTTAAGATTGGGTTAAGGTAATAGCTAAATGTTGAATTTTTCCCTAACAACCGAAAATCCGCATTTTTAATGACATTTTTCTCCCATTCACTTTCCCATAAATGAACTACCCGACTTTTAATAAGCCTATCATCGTAACTCCGGTTAACCATAAAGTTAGGTTCTTCCCAACTAACCGGGAAAAAGTAATGACTAGCTACTACCTTAATTAGGGGGCTAAATAATTTACTTAACATGTGAGGCATTTTTACCGAATGATAATCCCATCTGGAGCTACGGAAACTACGATATTCCCCATACCATCTTTTCAAAAACTCACCCTGGGGAACTGACATAATAACCGCATTACATAAACCCTCATATTTAGTCCCAGGACATTGAAGGCCCATAACACATTGTTCCCTATACAATTCATTAAATGGGCGAATAGAAACCACGTCTAGATCAAGGTAGACCCCACCTCTCTCTATTAATTTTTCAAGCCGAATAATATCAGCCATATGCTGGAATTTGGTAACCGGCCTAGAAAAGATTGAGGTCGGTAAATCTACCTTTTCTAGTTTAACTAGAGGTGTAATTAACCGAAACCACCTGGCTTCTGGGGCATCCATGTCTTTGGGTAAATGATGAACATAAAGGTAAATAATATCAGGTTGATGAACCGTATAACAACTAACTACCGATAGATAATGAATAAAGGTAAAAGTAGTAAACCCAAAAAAAACAAAATGAAAGATCTTGGGGATGGTCATTAATGTTTAGTTACTAGACTAGTAATATAAGTTAGAAAGCCTATATATCCATTTTAGACCAGGAGTTTTACAAAATATAAAATAATCAATAAAATAAAAATTGACCCAATTTATGACGGATTTATCAAAAAAACCTATAGAGTTATTAGATGGAAAATGAATGGGAGTTAATCCAGAAGCCTAACAGTAAAAACCAAAATATCAAAAACATTTTCTATCTGGGCTGGAAATATCAGTGTCTAGTGAAACTTAGAAACTGGAGAGATTTTACTTATCAATACCACGAAAAACAACAGGCAGAGAGTAGAATGACTTATTCTCCTACCAAAGACTTATTAACTGCCAACAGTCTTGATAAACAAATGATACCTAAGGACAAGCACCAGCATCACCACTACCAGAGTTATCACGGTCTTACTGCTATGATTCATAAAATACCGATCATGATAAGTAGATATTGCTGTAGATGCAATTATACCAAAGGTCAAACTGATACTGACTACGTTTCTATCTAATTTCAGCTGAGTTAGCTAAACCCAAATAATCATTTAGGTAGAGATTTAGTGCTATTAAAGTATCATAAAAATGACAGAAATTTTCCCGCCGTTTGGTTTGTGATGTCATCTCTGAATATTGAAACCAGTCAAGTGTCGTTTTTTTTGTAGCGGATTGCTTAAAACCCGAAACCACGAGATTTCTGAGATAGGTAGTTACCTTGGGAACTTCTAGACTTGGCTTTCTTAAGTTATTCTGATAGAGATGTTTTAGATTAGGAAAGTCAGTTATCTTGGCCTTACCCTTCTGAACCACCACTGGTAATTGACATTGATAGTATTTTTTTAAAAGTTTAACTAGGATATCTTGTAACAGGTAGCTTGGTGTCTCAATGATTAGTGACGTTTTAACTAAATCAGTGTCACTATGTAAATAGGCTTCTAATGTTACTCTAAGTCCACAGTGCCTTATTTTAAACAGATGAAAATGAGAAGAATATTTATAAATTTGCTTATTAGACAGTTTAATCTGACTACTAGTTAATTTTGGAATATAATCCTGGATGTCAATAGAGTAAAAATTTAGAATGTAGAGACAGGTATCACTTGGTAAAAATTGGCTTAGACACTCTAATATCTTATCCCGAAAGTATTTGTAAAGTTGTAGCTCACAGTTTTTGGCATATAACTCAAAATGTTTTATAATTTTTAATTTGAGTTCAACTTCGTCGTCTTGGTCTTGCCAGGTCAGACTAGTTAACCTTAAGTGGGTCATTTTAATTTAGCTAAATTTGGTTAGATATAACTGTTCAATTTTAAACGTCAAAACAGAAAAAAAAATGACGCATTGAGTCAGGCTTACCTTTCATACTAATCTTATAAATTTAGATCTACTGATGTCTGAAATCTACCTAGTTTACAGTTTGGACCCCCGTGGATGGATTGATGTCTATCCTAAATGGGTCTGTCAAGAATTTTCCGAGCTTTATCGTCAGCTACCCGATCAAAATAGTTCTGGTAAATTGGTTTTGGGGCCACGCTTTTTCGGTTCCACCATTCACTGGAAATTTCCCGAAAAAGAACAGGACAGTGGAAGGGGAGGGGGGTGTGGAAATCCAATAGGAGATAGCGATAGTGATAGCAGTAGTGATATCAGAATAAAGCCCCCTATGTTATATCAAACCTCCACTAACGGAGGTTATCGGAGCGTTGAATGCCAGGTCTTCCAGGGACAAACCGATATTACCTCAGAAATGGCAATGACCAATTACTCTATGAGTAGGGGTGGGGGATGGCGGTTTAAATCAGCCTCTAATGAAACGGATGGACAGTTTCAAGCGGTTTCCGTTAAGGTTCCGGATGAATGGCTAGAGACAGATGAAACCTATCAAAAAATAGCTATTTGGCAATGGTCTAAAATAACTGCCGAACAACTCCATAGGGGAAAACAAGAAGGTACGTATGACAGGTCAGTAACTTTAAAACGCCTACCTGATAAGGAATGGGTCGCCTACGATTTGGATGTTAGTCAAGAAATAGAGGAGGCCTGGAAGTCCAGGAAATCAGAAATAGTCGTTGAGGTTGGACTTAGGCAATTCCGAATAGTTTTTGAAGCAAACTGGGTCTTTGCTAAGCAGATTGACTTAAATGATCCGACACGGGTCAGGGTAGCAAAAAGAAACCCTAATTTAACCCAAGCCGAAATAGAAGCTACTATCCAGGAGTGGCTTGAGCTAAACCAAAAGGTAGCCAATGGTGATGTCTGTCCCCTATGTTATAGCAAATTTAATGGCACTATACCAGTAGTAACACTGGAGTGTGGCCACACATTTCACCGGGCTTGTCTTCAGCCTATGTTAATAGGTAATCTTAAAAACCATTATTATGGAGAGTTATTACATAGCTGTCCAATGTGTCGGGACCAATTCACCTCAGAAAAATATACCGAAATAACGGGAGACCAATTGGTGGTGACACATTCCTATGATGGTTATGATGGTAGATAGTTTCTCACACTTTCACATTAATGCTAAGGGGCAACCATATTGCTGGGTCATCAATAGTTTTTTTTTATATCGCTAAAAAAATAAGATAGAAATGAATAGACGAAATACAATAAATACATCAAACACCGTTAGTGACAATGGTGATAAGCCTACTACTCCTAAAGAAAACACTAATCCTGACCCTAAACCAAAACCCAAATCCAAATCTAAGATTTTATTAATCCGAATTCTAGGTAATGATCTCCCGGGACTACACGGGCCTAATCAAACCCTAAATAATTTAGAGTTTACTCTAAAACATGAAAGTAAATTTCCCGAAACCGATAAACTATTTATGATAAATCGGATTGCTGATTTAAAACTTAAAAAACAGTTAACTTGTCTTCTTGACCGATATAATATGAAATACATTGATATCCCTTTCAATGTGGACAAATTTAAAAAGTTACCGATAATCGGTAGTTCTCCCGCCCATTTTAAAACTTTACCTAACCGGGAAAAGGAAATAATACTATATCAGCATAACCTTTTTCTTATAAACAATAATGGCAGTCGCAATGAAGCGTTGGCTTATGGTAAAAAAATGGGATATACCTGGATTTTCCCCTTAGACAGTAACAGTTTTTTGACTGATTACCAGTATAAAGTTATTCTAGACAAGATACATCATAACCCAAAACTGGAATATCTAATTATTCCTCAAAAAAGATTAAATGAAGCGAGATTACCTAATGAATGTTTACTAAACCGACAATTACGAGAGAAATTAATTGTCTTACCTAATAGAGAGGGACAAATTGGTTTTAAAACAACCAGTCAATATACCTATAATAAGCGGATACCCTACGGTATGGGTCCTAAAAAGGAATTACTTAATGCTATTATCCGGACTCCAGGTGCTTTGGTCTGGAAACACTTAAATACAGATGATGTTATGGATAGCGGTGTGGATAGCGGAGGGGATAGCGATAGTGATAACCCCGCAGCTAAAGCAATAACCCAGAGGTGCCTAAAAGTAAAATACCAAGTAGTTTCAAGTATTTTTAGATTATCTCCAGAAAATATTGATAATTCTATGAAAAAAAATACCCAATTACGACCCATGGGTCTATATCACCTAGTAAGATTACTACAATCTCAGTTCAAATGATAAGATTCGTCCAAACTACTAAGAAAGGATATGCCCAACTGATAAATAGTAGAGATGCATTTGCCGGTTGGCCAGAAAAAGGGTAATTTTGTCTATAAACAAGAGATATTATCTAGCCATAAACCTAAACAACTTAGTTTATACCTTGAATTAAAGAAAAAATGTCAAGAGGGCGGTGGCATGGTCGTCTATTTTCTAGGTATTAGTGATTTAGGGGAAATCGTTGGGTTAACTAGTGATGGATTTAACAGGAGTTGGGATAATCTCCAAAAGATTATTAAAATGTTAAAGGGAAGTGTTCTTCAAAAGACCATAAATCAATTAGCCAATGGTAAATTTTGGGCTACTGTCTTTATCTTAAATTACAATCTCCAAGACCGGTTCCCGGGTTTAAAAGAAACGACCTATAATTTCAAAATGGTTAGCGAGAATCCATTATAGTTGTTGGGTAGTCTCAGTATAAAAGTTTAGAGCTGGAGAAAACGATCTGGTAGTTGAAATATCCTAGCTTAAATAAGATGTTGTTTTACTTGGTTGAAATCTAGTCTAAGTGATCAATAACTGATCAACGTTCTATGTCCTACAGCATTTTATTTTATGAAATGTCTTGCCGACCCTGGAAGTTAATTAGTCTAGGTTATATAGATGGAGTGAACCTAAGTGACAATGATAATTAGATCTTTCTGAATACTCTATACTGGTCTTGATTTAGGTAAGTTTTATTTAAATTTCCAGCAGTTTAAGATTATAATCTAAATTTATTAATATCAAGATGACTTTTAAAAAATCTAGGAAAACGTCCAAAGCCTTGTTATTAAGGAAGTGGATAACGAAAATGACAAAGAGAGAATGGATAAAAGAGCGGTTAATCAGAAGCGTCTGATGGCTATGAAGAGGGCTTTAAGGTGTGGTTATGGATGTGGGGGAGGTGGATGTGGTGGTAGTGGTGGATGTGGTAGTGGTGGATGTGGGGAGAGATTAAGGAACCGGTGGCAGCCTATTGCGGATATGTCAGTTGGGCGTTTTGCTGCGACTAGTGGGGTCGTTTGTGGAAGGTTGGTCGTTGTTGGGGGGGTATAATGATAAAGGTGATCGTGATCTTAGCTCAGGAGAGATGTATTACTAGAAAAAATTGTTACAAGACCTAACTTTCATGGTTTAGGCTAAATACCTTAATAACATTACCATAGGTGTTATTACTTTGGTTATCCTAGTGACAAATGACATAATTAACACGTCCCTATATTTTTAAAAGGGATTTCAGGTAAAGTTAGATGTTTTTGGCTTTATAATATAAAACTATTAAAACCAGGCCAAATCACTGTGATAAGACCTAGATACTTGTAACTTAAAATAAGGTCTCGTCAATTCACCTATTTCTGGTATTTATCTAGAAAACTAAAAATGGATATTAGAATAATTATAATTATGGACATAAAACATTCCCCGGCGGACATAATTGGCGTGGTTAAAAGTATCTCGTTTAATTTCCTGTTTGGCCTGTTTATCATTAAAAACCGGATAGTTCGCTAAATTTTTACTAGTTGCCGGCCGAGTAGCAAAGTAGCTAGGGGGATAACATAGTTCACCATTGGTTTGAGCTACTTTTGGATTTTTACTAGTTTCTAAGGTGACTGGTGGGTAAGGTAATTGCTTAAAGTTGTCAGTAATACTAGAAAGTTTTTGGTTTTGGTTTTGGTTTTGGTTTTCCATTTTATAACTAGTTAAAAAATTAATCTTAACATTTTAACTAATTAAGAAAACACCATTGTCTTTTAGGAAAAAGGATAGAGAGGGAAAGAAAGAGAGATAGAGAGAGTAAAAAATTAAGTCGGAATATAAAAAGATAGAAATTAAAAAAGCATATAAGTTAAGTTAAAATATAGCAATTTGTAATATAGATTTATAAATAGGATGAAGGATATGTTTACTACTTGTTTTATATGGTTAAAACACATAATAGCCAGAAAATCTAACACTCACACCAGTCACATACCATATAAGCCTCTTATCTTATTAAATACCTTATCTAGCAAGGATAGTTACCTAACTCAAGTCTATATTGATGGAGAAAGTCCAGGAATTTAGAAGGTAAACTAAACCTATTTTTAGTCACCCTACCTCACAATTCACTATTCACTATTCATTTATTTCTAACTGCTCCTGTGAAAAATGGACTTGGTTATTAAAATATTCTTGGGTTAAATTAGGTAGTTTTAAGCTAACCTTTTCATAATCATTAGTTAAAATGTTAACCATGTTTTTATCTTTAATATTAGTAATCACCTCCTTAAGAGTAGTCTGTCCAAGATAATCTCGACCATTCACAAAGATGGCATTAAAGTAATTTTTGGAATTCTGAGAATCTTCCCCAGGATCTACATAACTAAGTGGTAAGGCCCTCTTGAGTTCCGATTTAGTTAATTTCAGGTAGAGATATAAAACATGAGTTTTTCCATTTTCATTATTTTCATTATTATCACCATCATCATAATACATATAGGCTCCCTTTTCATTATTTATTACCATATCTAATCCGGACGACATTCTATTTTAACTATTTACCAGTAAGAAATCTTTAAATTATCACGATTACTTTATTTCACCACTAAATTTTTATCACCATAGACATCATTGACCCGACAGACCGAAGGCCAAAATTTTTGAACTTCCAGTTCTGGTAAGGGAAAACAACCCTTTTCAATAGCATAGGGTTTTTCCCATGCCTTTAGGCTTCGCATAGAATGTGGGGCATTTTTTAAGACATTATCCTCCAAACTATAGAGACCCTCTTCTAATTCCTTAATTTCCACCCGAATATTTTTCATAGCCCTAATAAACCTATCTAGTTCTAGTTTAGACTCCGACTCAGTAGGTTCAATCATCAGTGAATTAGGAATTGGCCATGACATGGTCGGGGGATGAAAACTATAATCTATTAATCGCTTCGCAATATCAACATCCCGAATATTAAGATGACTAAATTCATCTAGGCTAATAATAAATTCGTGACCAATTCTCCCCTTTTCATTAGCAGTATAAATGGTGTAGTCGTCTTTTAAACTTTCTTTGAGATAGTTAGCATTTAAAATGGCCATTTCCGTAGCTCGTCTTAAATGGTCACTCCCCATCATCTTTAGATATTGATAGGTAATACTGAGAATAGAGGCACTACTATATTGTGAAAGTGTCAGCGCCCCAAAACTTTGGTTGTCCATCTCTGGACTGGACAAGACATTAGAGGGAAGAAAGGGTCGTAGTTTTTCATTAACTAGAATGGGTCCCATTCCAGGACCCCCTCCCCCGTGGGGAATACAAAAGGTTTTATGTAGATTTAAATGGCAGACATCCGCACCACATTCTCCGGGACTAGTAATACCTACTTGGGCATTCATATTAGCCCCATCCATATAGACCAATCCCCCCGCTTCGTGAATTAGTTGACAAACCTCTATAATATTAGGATCAAAAACCCCATAGGTATTGGGATAGGTCACCATTAAACAACCTAGATTATCACGATGTTTTAGGATCTGATCGCGAAATTCATCTAAAGAGGCAGAGTCATCATATTTTTCTATCTTAAAACTAGCTAAACTAGCACTAGCAAAATTAGTTCCGTGGGCTGACCCGGGAATCAAACAAATATTGCGGTTGTGGTCACCCCTTTGTTGATGATAAGCCCTAATAGAAAGCAATCCTGAATACTCTCCCATTGCCCCCGAATTAGACTGATAACTAATATAGTCAAGTCCAATAAGATTGGTTAACATTTCCGTTAAACCCTCTATCATTTCCAAATAACCTTTAGCATTCTGGATGGGAGTATAGGGATGAATATTTTGGACACTGGCATAGGACAGGGGTAATAACTCTGAAACGGCATTTAACTTCATAGTACACGATCCCAATGGTATCATCCCCTCCGTTAGAGTATAATCCTTATTTTCCAAACCTTGTAGGTATCGTAAGAAATCAGTTTCGGTTTTTAGGTGATTAAAGATAGGCTGGGATAAAAAATCATCGTATCTCCGTAACTCCATAGGTAAACTTAGTTGTTCCCTAAAATGCAGATTGTCTATATAGTTTACACTATATTGGGATAGATTAGTATTTTTCCAGTCGGGACCAATTTGGTTCAGGATAATTTGGGAAATGTTTTTTATATCAGTTTCACTAATCGCCTCGTTGATCACTAAACTTAAACTACCATCCGGATTTTTCCGGGAACTATAACCGGCTGTATCTAATTTCTCGACAATTTCATCAACCTGTTTATGATAAAAAGTTACGGTATCAAAGGTCTGAAAGGATCTCACCTCAATTGGCTGATCCAAAAGTTCTTTAGTTAAAAGAAGGGCTCTATTATTAATTTGTCTAGCAATTGCAATTAAGTTTTCTTTCCCATGATAAATAGCATACATGGAGGCTACGACGGATAAAAGGGCTTGAGAGGTACAAATATTACTAGTAGCTTTCTCTTTCCGGATATGTTGTTCTCTAGTTTGTAAGGCAATACGGTAACAACTATTGTTTTCGGCATCAACACTTTTTCCAACTATTCTCCCTGGAACTAATCTAATATACTTTTTCCTGGTAGCTAGAAAAGCTGGATGAGGACCCCCAAACCAAAGAGGGATCCCAAAACTCTGAGCAGTTCCAAAACTTATATCTACTCCTAATTCACCGGGGGATTTAAGTAATAAGAGGCTCATTAAATTGGTATGGCAGGAAATAATGGTCTTATTTTTTTGGAGGGTTTCTAATAACTTCTGGTGTTGTTCTATAGTGCCATACCGATCAGGGTAGGAAAACATAAAACCAAAAAGATCGGAATTAACCGTGACGCGTTCTGGATCATCAATAATTAAATGGATCCCTAAGACTTGTGCTCTGGTTTTTAAGATATCTAGGATAACTGGATGTATCCGGTTACTACAGAAAAACGTCTTTCGCTTGCCTTTGGTGATATTATAGGACATATTTAAGACTTCGCTAGCAGCCGATCCTGAATCTAGAAGGGAGATATTGGAGACTTCTAGCCCGGTTAATTCCGTAATGAGAGTTTGAAAATTAAACTGGGCTTCCAGCCGACCCTGTGATATTTCCGATTGGTAGGGAGTATAGGCCGTATACCATTTGGGATTTTCCAACACTTTTCTCTGGATAATGGGAGGAAGAATAGTATCATTGAAATCTAGTCCAATTAAATTTTTCTTGACGACATTTTTCGCAAGGATTTGTTTAAGTTGAACCGTAGCATCCACTTCCCCGGTTTCTGGAAAAGTAGTGGCATTTGGAAATATAATTTCCTTAGGAACAACCTCATCCACTAGCTGGGAAATCTTATCTACTTTAACCTTCTGGAGCATCTCCTTAATTTGTTCTGGTTGGTTACCAATATGTTTAGCAGAAAAACTAGTTAAGGGTCGGAAACGATTTAGGTGACTTAAAAAGTGCTGTCTTGGGAAAGATAACTTTTTGACAAGTATTCCTCCAAGCATGTAGAATAACTATATATAAGTTCAGGAGTGTGTTTATTTTAAATCAATATACTCCCAAGCCAATTAATATTGAAAATACAGGATAATTATGAGATAATAGTAAGTTATACTAGTATATATATCATTATAGTTATAGTAGTAAATTTCGGAGTCCGGTTTCAGAACTATTTGGCCAACTACCTGGTAAAATACTATTTATTAGATATTGTGGATCACCAGACTGGCAATTAAAATCAAAAAGTCCCTCATTACCTCGTTGAGAATTTCCATCACCAGCAAAGATAAAGTAGTAATATTTATCAGTGTTCTGTTCTACTAGGTCACCGGGTTCAATAGCTTCAACCGGCTCATTAACCATCCATCCACCTTCCCCTATTAATAAGTCCGTTGATGGGTCAAAAGTGTTATATAAATAACGAGCCTCAAGTGTTTTTGTAGCTCCATCTTTAGTTATTACTGGAACATTCCCGAAAACTTCTCCAGAGACCTTCTGTAATATCTTTTTTTGTGTCCCCATATCCAAGGCCCAAACTCCAATACCAATTCCAGTTAGACAAACACATGGGGTTAAATCGGAATAATCTCGGTGATGGTTAATAATATAATCCTTCACTAAATTTAAGGTAATTAGACAGCGTATCCTAAATTTTTCTTGATTTAACTGACCTTCACGAATAGTCATTAAACTGTATTCTGGAGTCCCGGGTAATTCACCCCTAAAACCTACCGTGAATAATAGATGACAAGGGTTATGTAATTCTTTAAATAAACCACCACTGAAACGATCAGCACTATTAATAAACTGGGTTTGTTCGGCGACAATACATAAAGAGCTATACAACATATCAGTGTAGGTATTGTAACCATTCTTTTTGGCCCAAGTATTATATAAATCTGGATCAGCCAACTCGTTAAGATTGTCCAACATATGGTTTGATGAACCAAGGAAATACTCATTATTTCGGGTAATAGTGACATCAAAGGGTCCAAAAAAGCAGACGGGTCTTTTATTAATAGCCATGATGTTTTCCATGGTTTTCGCTAATCCATTATAAATAATGGGGGGCTTGGTATTAACACCTTTAAAATATTCCCTAAACAATGTTCTCCGGCACAAATCGGAACGTGGAATTAGGATATCTGTGCTTGCTATATGTCTTCTAGTAACATCCCTCCACGATGCTACTTGAAATTTATCATCAATCGGTTCTACTTGAAATTTATCATCAATCGGTTCTACTTGAAATTTATCATCAATCGGTTCTACTCGTGTTGACGTCCAATCTGGAATAGTTGCTGGAACTGTAAAATTAGGTCTTTTTTTCCGATTTGCTATTTCGGGAAGAGGACGGATTTTATTTTCATTGACATTAAATTGTAATCGCTGTATCACTTGACTAGTATCAATATAAATATTGATTAGCCCCTCCCTCTCGCTCTCGCCCTCGCCCCCCCCCTCGCCCTCGCCCTCGCCCTCGCCCTTGCCCTCCCCCTCCCCCTCTGTTTCGTTAATTAACTTACTATAAAAACTGTTAGCAACTAACAATTTCCTAATGCCTCTAAAATCAGTTTGTTGATACCCCATAACCCCTTGAAAGCTATTAAAACCATTGACAAGGAGACGAACTTCATCTCCTACAACATTTGT
>WLWF01000736.1_pt1 | contig 30584 bp, 33 predicted proteins | sample 6718331 | NCBI WGS metagenome assembly WLWF01 (sample SAMN12718692, study PRJNA515312) | sponge metagenome | isolation source: marine sponge | host: Mycale hentscheli | place: New Zealand: South Island, Marlborough, Capsize Point | collected 2003-05-01 | reverse complement strand
AGCAAATCTTGCGTCTTCCTTAGTTTTCCTTACTTTGAAATCTACTATATTAATTCTTGATTCTTCGTATATTTCTAACGGTGTATATTTTTCATTAGGAGCCTTGGTTAAAATCGACAAGTTTTTGAATTCATCAGAAGAAAATATTTGATGTATTTTCAATCTCATATTTGTTTCAAAATTTGTGTGTTTTTTACCAAGAGAGTCATTAATACAAAATAAATCATCTAATGGAGAAATATGTTTTACTTTTTCAATAGGGACATTGACCTGTATTTTTCCCGTGACAGGACTGTTTTTATTATCTTTAAGTAATTCTACTTGGTATTCACTTCTATTACCAGTATATGCAATTGCTTTTACTTTGTACCCTTTTAAATTCGGTGTATTCTTCAACCGAAAATTCTTAGATATTGTACCCTCGAATGGAGGTGATGATGCAAAATGATTAAATTTTGATATACCTGATTTCGGTATACCAGAACCAGAACTAGGGATTATGAGAGGAAATGTAGTATTATCATATTCTTCTATAATCCTATTCCTATAACCTTTCAATAATTCAGAAACATTATTTCTTGTGTTTTCATCATTGGTCTTCAACTGATTATATTCAGCGGCGCTCATTGCAGCTTTTTCTGCTTTTGTTAATGTAGGCATACATCTTCCAGTACCTCCTTGAGCGAGGAAATCGTGTTTTGGATCTAATACAAATAAAGTCATTAAAAATGAGTAATAATCATCCTTTAGTAATCTAATTTCGTTATCCACCCGAATGTTTTTCGTATTATCATACCAATTATGATAGTGATTGCCTCCCATCCTTAAAGTTGTAACCAATTTATTCTGTATTTCAATAGCTAAATGATTTATAAATTGTTTTAAATCATTATCATCTAGTTTATCTTCAAAAGTTGACATTATATATATATATAATGATAATAATATTAATATATATATATATATAAATGAATTTTACAGTTAATACATCAAATAAAGAAAACATTTATGAAGTACTATCTAACAATATTTCTTTAAAGTATAAAGTATCAAAAAAAGACAATAAAGTATTTAGTGTCCAATTTGTTAGTATGAATAAAATAGTAGACATAGAGGATAAGATAGCAGAGTCTGATGATGATGAGGGCATAGTCGGCAGTAGTGCTGATACGGTCTGGCAGCCGGTATCACGAGGGAACTCTATGGCTCATGCTGGAAAGGAATATGCCAAGACGCGAAAAGAAAAGATTGCTGATGCCTCAAAAGGCGAGAAAACATTTGCTGAAGATGGACCAGCAGCAAGAAAAAAAACAAAAAACAAAAGAGGATATGGTAGAAAAACTAAAAAGAGAAAACATAAAAGGAAAAAGAAAACAAGAAGGAGAAAAAAATAATTTATTACTAATTATATTAAATTATTTTTTAGATAATGAAGGAATGCTATATTCTCCTTGATTACGAACATATTTGGCTATAATTTTGGGATTTTCTGTATTATTCAATACATCTTGTGGGTGATACACATTTTCTTCATCATCAATATAATAAATAATACCCTTGATATCTTGTGCCCAAACTGTCTTTTTAGTATGTGTTGGTGCTTTTTCTACTTGATTTATTTCTCCATGTGGAATACCTTTGATATGAGTTCCGCAAAATTTATCACTCTCTTTTTTTCTCCTTGTGCATCTTTCACCGTTTGCCCTAAGTGCACAACATCTTTCAAAATAAGGTACAACATTTTTAACCCTTTTCCTTTTTTGAAAATCTGTTTTAGTGAATTCAAGTGGTTGATAATCATAAATAAATTGTAATAATGAAGTTACATTATCGTGAGACAATCCTTCATCACTTAATTGAGTTACAACTCCTTGAATATCATTTTTAAATTGTTGAAGATATGTTCTTGTTTTTTGATTAATACGCTTTTCCATAATTAAATAGATTATAACGAGATATGTTAAAATCAATTTTCATATATCTCTGGAAATGAACTTAAATACTAGGTAAAAATGAAGCAACCGTATTAGGTAAAAATGTAGAAAATATTAACAAAGCATTAATCCATAATTGTATAGACAGTACTTTGTCTGCTGGAAGAGTAGGAAATAAAAAGGTAGTCAATTGAAAAAATCCATTAATAACTAAAAATAAAGCTAAAATCCATAAATACTTGTTCATAGATATATTATAATTATATTATTTTATATCATATCCATCATAATGCATATCCCAATTAGGTTTTAATGTTTCTTTATCTAAAAGATGTATCGATAAGGATGTAAAATGATTGAATTTTTTAGAAATATATTCTGTTCCAGGTATAAAATATCCACTTCGTTTTTTATTTTTAAAATTAGAAACAACAATTGTATCATATGATTCGGTCCATTTTCCTTTTCCTTTTTTTATTTTATCAAGAAATGATTTGGGTGGTAATGTAGTATTATCGTATGCTTCGACATATTTCATCATAGGATCTGTTTTTCTGTCTAAAACAACTCTATAATTTTGCAAAAATAAGGCAAACCTTACAAATCCTCCTTGATAGTAAAGTCCATTTTCATCAGCAATTTGTTTATTAAATACTTGTCTTTTTTCATAATTACTACTCCATCCGGCATATCTAACACTGCTTTTAAAATTATGAAAATAATAATATGGTCCAAACATTCTAATTGCACTTGCTTTGATACCTAATGTAGCAATATAATTTAATAATTCATGTGATTCGCCTATATATGCAACAGATGGAGATTCTATACACATTTTTTGTTTATCTTTTAAATAAATAATTTTTGGATTGTGAAGAAACAAATTAGTTACAGATTTATGTATAGGGAATGTAATAAATTTCTTATGATTACATATTTCATCAATTAATGACCAAATATAATGAGGTTCATTATTGTTTAATAATGTATTTCTAACTATTATACCTTCAAAATCAATATTGTAAAATAAAAATATTCCATCTTTGTTTTCAATATATCCTAATGGATTGTATATTTGATTGAAAAGGGTTTTTATAATTTTTTTTCCTATATTTAAAATCTCTCCAGATTTGTATTTTTGAAAAGGAAAAACACAGAGATTTTTGCTTTTTTGTATATTTTTAGGATACTTGTATAATAAATACTGTAAAAAGGGTTTTTGTATTATTTTATTTGGTCTACTTTCAACAATCTTGAAACAACAAATATTTATATGCGTGCCTTTTTTGATATTAATATTATGAAAATCAGTGTTTAGATGTCTATGAATATCATAAGTAAAATAATTGTCGGGTAAATATTTTTTTTGTTGGGTGCTAAAAGGTTTTGAATTTCCAGAACTTATATTTTGTAATTTTATTTTAGGTGTATTCATTTATATAAATAGTATTTATTTTTTAATTTTTCTTTTAATGTTTTCTTTTTCTTTTTCTTGTCTAGATTCCATTATAAATTTGGATAATTCATCCACCATCCGCGAATCATTTTTGAAATATTGTGCTAATGAAACAAGTAAATGTTTTTTACTTAATGGTGCTTTTGTTTTTGTTTTATTATAAATAAGTTGACCATCAGGAACATTTAATGCATCAATATCTTGATTTTTCATAATACCAACTAAACTATCTGTAAGTTCTTTCTTTAATTTTCTTCTATCGCGAATTTCTTTTTGCAAAGTTCTAATTTGATTATCTATATCTAACCATGTCTTAACATTTTCGAGTAATTCTTGTTGAGTGCTCATATTATATTAAATACTTATAAATTTTTAAGTAATTAATATAAATAAATTATTCTGTTAAGATTAAATTGTATTTTAAACAGTAATGACTACATTTTGAGTTAAGGTATGTGTAGAATTAATAGTATTTAGCGCATGTTGTTTTTTAAATACTAGTTTGTGATGAGCTTTACAATACCAAGGAGTGTTTATTAGGTCCATTGGTGGAGAGGGAAAAGGTTTTTTACAACTACATCGCATACCCTTCTTTTTTCCTCTTTTGTAAATCCAATGACAAGTAGGAATACCTGTTTTCTTTTGTTCTTTTTCAATCTTAATATTCTGTGTTGCATTAGTCAATTGTTTGAGTAATTTTTCTTGTTCTTTTTCAAGCTTTTTAGTTTCCCGTTTTATCATAATCTTTTCGTGTGCAGTGCAATATTTGTTGAAACATTTTTTACCACAAGAAGTTCCCTTTCTCTTACCAGATATATATGTATATTTACATTTATTTGCCATATATTGATATTTCTTGGGCCAATTGACACCGTGTAAATTTTGAAAATTATCTCTACTTGGTAAAAGACCTTTTTGAATAGTTCTGCAATATGGACATTTCAATTCATTAGTATATAACTTTTGTGTTTCTAAATGATTTGGGTTTTTTTGATATTTAATTTCATTGAATATTGAATCATAATTAAACTTATGACCACAAGCTAATTTTACACAAGTATCTTCTAATGGAAGATTAGATATCAGACATACATTATCATTAACAGTATCTTCTGTTGATAATAATTCAAATAATTCTTTTTGGAAATCATAATTCTCATCATCTTGATTCTGATGGTTTTGCATATATTTATTCTAAATTTTTCTCTTTATATGATTTATATAATGTCAATGAATTTAGGAACAATATGGAGTAACAAAAATTCGTATAATAGACCAAATAGAATAATAAATAATCCTAAGCCAAAAATAACTCCGCCTCCTCCTCCTACGGGTTTAAATGTTAATAATAAATCAACCAGATCATTTTGGGGAAAACCAACCTGGTATTTTTTTCATGTAGTAGCTTCAAGAATAAATCCTGATTATTATAGAACAAATTGTGAATATATCTGGAATTTTATAAAAAAAATATGTTTTAATTTGCCATGTCCACATTGCCAAAAACATGCAACAAACTATGTAAAAAATATTAATATTTCACAAGTGAATACTCGTGAAAAATTAGAAAGATTTTTATTTAATTTTCATAATTCAGTTAATTCTAGGACAGGTAAACAACAAGAAAATATTTCTACTTTGAATAAGTATAAAAATGCTAATATAAAATCAATATTTGACTTATTTGAAGCACGCTTTTTTCATTCTTACATAGGAAGGCGACAATTTGATGATTGGATAAAAAATGAAATAAGGGGAGAATATTATACTTTTTTTAATAATGTAAGAACTCATTTTGTTTAGTCGTAAGTGCATTGAAATTTTTGTTTGCCTAATACACATTTGCCCTTTTCTTCTTCTTTTCCATAGTAAACCCAAGTTGGTTGCCAGTTAAATATTGCTTGAAACCACGCAAAACCAAATAATACTCCAAGTGCTGCACCAACAAAAATATCAAGAGGGTTGTCACAATATAATCTCCATCTAAATAACCAATTCACAATAGCAGTAATACCAAGTATAATTAAAAACGCAATACCATTGGAAGAGGGATGGGGATTATTAGCAACTCCAAAAGCAATATATGTAATTGTAAATGCGTGAAATAGAGCATTTAATGAAGGCATACTAGTATTATAAATAAGACTATTTGAAAAGGGTCCTGAAAAAACGGAACAATAATCTGGTGTATTATTTCTTGTTGAACCTGGCATAAAAGGCATATCCATTCTAATAGGAGTTCTTTGCCACTTTCGTGTTCCAGCAGGAACATTTGCTCCGCGAGATACAAATGCTGCAACTGCATTATTGTCCATTTTATGAAACATACTTTTTACAGCCATCCCGAATATCCATGCTATAAACGAACCTAACATCCAAACAATACCTTTTATGTCTCCTTTCATTATTGATTGAAATAAAAGAAAAACTGAAATGAATATAGGAGATAAAAATGTAAAGAATTGTAATACATTTTCCAAATCTAATTGTAATGGCATATTTGTATAATATATTATTATATTAAAATTATACAAATACTAATTTCAAAACCTCGTTAATATCATTAGTAGGAATAAATGTTATTGAATCATCGTAAACATCCTTATATTTATATTTTTCAACAAATTTATTGTAATCTTTTATATTTTCTTCAGGATATATGAAAGTTTTAACCCCTGCTTTTATTCCTCCTAAAATTTTTAATTCTAATCCTCCAATAGCGGATACTTCTCCTTGTAAATTTATTTCGCCTGTGATAGCAACATCTTTTTTTATTTTTTTATCATTCAGTAAACTATATATGGCAACAGTAATAGCAGTTCCAGCAGAAGGTCCATCTTTCGGGGTAGCACCCTCCGGACAATGAATATGAATACCTTGTAATTTTGTTTTTTTAAAAGATTTACATAAGTTATCTTTATTTTTCTTATTTGTTAATTTCCAAGCTAATGTTTTTGCAACATTCATACTTTCTTTCATAACATCTCCTTGCATACCGGTTAATTTTAAATCTAAAAAATTATTAGATGGTAAAAAGAAACATTCAATAGGAATAATTCCCCCCATACCTAAACTATTTGCCCATAATCCATTTATAATTCCAACCGTAGGAGTTTTGTGAATAATTTTGTGTCTAGTTTCGTTTTTTTCTCTTAAATATTTATTTTTGATATCATCTATTGATAATTTAATCGGTAAATCATAATCTTCCGTATGATTTAAAATTTCTAAATTAATTTCGCTTATTATTTCAAATAATATTTCTTTTAATTTTCTGACACCTGATTCATATGTATATTTTTCAATTACAAATTTTAATACATCATCATTGAATTCAATTACATTTGTTAAACCAACTTTCTCATATAATTCAGGTAAAATATATTTATTTGTAATTTCAAGTTTATCATAAAGAGTTAAATTATCGAATTTTATTCTATGAATTCTATCTAGTAATATTTTATCAATTACGGATACATCATTATATGAAAATATAAATAACGCATTACTCATATCCAAATCAATTCCACTGAAATATTTATCTTGGAAACTTTCATTTTGTGTAGGATCTATCAAATGTGTTAATATTCCTATTATTTCCTTACCATTTTCTGTTTTACTAACTTTATCCAATTCATCAATAAAAATAATAGGATTCATGCATTTACTTTCCATCAAAATATCGACAATCCTTCCCCAAGTTGAACCAACATAAGTATAATTATGGCCTGATAATGTACTTCCATTACTTGAACCACCTAATGCAATGAAAGAAAAGGGTCTAGTTGTTCCATCAGAGTCTTTCAAACAATTAGAAAGACCTTTTCTAGCTAATGATGTTTTTCCAACTCCAGGAGGACCCTCAAATCCAAAACAATAACCACTTTGTTTACCAGTTATCCATTGTCCAATCACCCTTTCAATTTGTCTTTTAGCTCTTGTATGTCCATATATAGAAGAATCTAATACATCAGTTATTTCTTTCATAGTTTTATTTACATTACTCCATTTATCTTCGATAATAGATATTTCTTTTTTTATATGACTATTTTGAGCTATTGTAAATATTTCTGGATATCGTTTTATAAATTCGTCTAGTAAAATAGGATAATCCATAAGTTTTTCTAAAAAAATTTCTATGTTTTGTTTCATATATGAATTTTTTTTCCCAGAATGTAGTATTTTTAGTTTTTTTAAATTGTGTTTTTTTACGATACTATTAATAAAACAAATATTCGAAATTAAATTGTCTCTTTTACCTGTTGTAAATAATAACACTAATTTTTTTATAGATAATTTTTTGCTATTATTAAGATAATCATTTTTTAAATATTCTATATGTTTTTCAATTTCTATGCTTGAATAATGTTTTTTTTCGGAAATATTTAAATTATTATCATTGTTTTTTAATTCTTTTACTAAGTTTGAAAAATCTGTATTAATTGTTTTCATTATTGTTAAAATATGTTCTTTTTTAAAAATCCCAAATGGTATTTTCAATAATCCATCAAGGTATTGTCGGGCTTTTGATCCGGAATCTTCGGATTTTGCTTTCACTTCTTTTAATTTTAACATTGCTTTTTCTTTTACAGAATCACTAGCTTTCAATAAACAAATTTGTTGTTCAATTGGTATTTTATTTGTATCAAAATTCGATAAGTTTTTAGTATATTTGATAGTTGTCTTCATTGCATCTCGAAAATATTTTTTTATTGTCCATGGCAAACTATCAAATAAAATTGTTTGTTCCATTGTATCAAATGTTCCATTATTTTCAGTGGATAATAAATCATAAAGCAAATAAGCTAGATACTGAAATTCTGGATCTTTATCTTTCATTAATAATTGTATTAATGTTTTCCTTTGTGCAAATAAATCATTTGATATAAATTCTTTTACTATAACGCTAATTGTTTTCTTTTTTATCAATTCAGTTTGATTTGTGTAGCCTGCGTATCTTTGATATAACTCTTGACAATTATAAACCAATAATTCTTTCAATGTCAATGAATTGCAAAATCTATTGAAATCTTCTGTTAAAAATGAAGGATCTTGAGGTTTTTTTTCTTGCAGTAATAACCGTTTATTTGATAAGTAGTTTAGATTCATACAGTTAATCACCATATCATCAGTTATTGCTGATACTATCATTGTTTTTCTTTTCTGGGGATTTTGAAAACATATTTTTATTCCATATACTTTTGTTTGAAATTTTTTTGTTGTTCTAGCCAAATCAAAACAATCTAATGTAATGGCTGTTTCAACAAGCATAAAATCTTCGATTATTCTATTTTTTACTAACTTCTTTTTTTCCTTTGTATCCTTACTATTTTTTTCTTTCCAATCTAATATTTTATAATTAATAGGATGTGCATATTTTTTTATTACTTCATATAAATCAATATTATCTGATGTTATATTTTGTGATATATATTCATGACCAAAACATATATTCAAAACATCTTCTATATTTTTAGTTCCATATAATCTAAAATTAACAGATAAATCATTATTTATAGTTTGTAATCTATTTATAACATCATTAAAATCTATCATATTTTTTTTCCCAGATAAAATAGTCTGTATATTTTTTGTTTCATTATATAAGTTTTCCAAACTTTGAATACATATATTCAATTCTCCTGCATCCAAAACATCTAATGTTTTATATTTTTGAACATATAATATAGTGTCCTGGATAATATTTTGATATGTTTTATTTTTTTTTAAGCATAAAGTTCTAGATGATGATTTTTTTTGTTTCTTTTTTTGCGAAGTTTTAATTTTTTTATTTTTCAGTTCTTTCATGTAATATATATTGCGATTTTTTAATTATTGCTAAACACTTATTATAAAAATTATCGATTATTAAAAATATATTTGTGAAAAAAATGAAAAAGTTTTTATTGGATTAAAAAATATTGTACTTACAGAAAAATAATCAGCACCGTAATTTTTATACTCTTCCATTGTTTTAATATCATATATTCCTCCTCCTGCAATAATAACAGTATCCTTATAAAACTTTCTCAAAAATTGTATTGTACTTTTTGTATAAGGTATTAATTCTTTACCTGATAAACCACCATATTTGGTCGGTAATGTATTAGATGCGTGAAATTGTCGAAAACCTTCAGTGTATAATCTATCTATTATTTCGCCATCCGGTTTGGGAGGTAATTTAATTATACACCAATCTCTTTTAGGATTTAAAAATAATTTTAACCCATTATTAACCATATGGTTATCAGTATTAGGACAACTAACATTTAGTTCTATATCCATATCTTCTGGAATTTTATCAACAATTTGTTTTATTTCATTTTGTTCCATTATAGCAATGCTAATTATTTCCCCTTTCTTATATGTATTAATTGCATAATCAATACCAGGATTTCTTAATCCTATTCTATTAACCCATCCCATTCCGGGAATATATCTTAATGTTTTTAATATTTGTCCCCATTTACCGGGTCGTTCTTTTAATGTAAAACTTCCTCTAATGGGGATTGTATTAGGCAAGTTAATGTAATTTCCAAATGGTGGTGAAATAAATATCATATAGATTTAATTATGAAATATGATTTAAATAGTTGTCACTTATTTATTTAAATGGGTGTTCCAAGCTATTTTGCTTACTTAATAAGAAATCATAAAGAAATGATATTGAAATTGGCTGGCTTCAAAAAACAAATAAATAATTTGTATTTTGATAGTAATTCTATAATCTATGATGCGTTGCGATTTCTCTCCAAAGATTATGACAAATATAAAAATGACGAAGCTTTTGAAAAAGAGTTAATACGATTAGTATGTGTTAAATTAGAAAATTATATTAATGATATTAAACCTAACAAAAAAGTATTAATTGCATTTGATGGAGTAGCCCCTGTTGCAAAGTTAGAACAACAGAGAACTAGAAGACATAAATCTATGTTAGAACATAAGATTATGAATCATATTTCTGGAGAGAAAAATGAATGGAATAAAACTGCTATTACTCCTGGAACAAATTTTATGGATAAGTTGAATTTTACAATTGATAATTTTTTTAAAGGTCAAGAAAAGAAATATGGTATAGAAAAGTTCATTTTTACTGGGTCGAATGAACCAGGTGAAGGAGAACATAAGTTATTTGGTTATATCCGGGATTATGAATGTCATAAACATGAAGTCACTGTTGTTTATGGATTAGACGCAGATTTGATTATGCTTTGTTTAAATCATCTTAGAATTAGTAAAAATATTTATTTATATAGAGAAACTCCTGAATTTGTAAAATCTATTGATAAAAGTATAAACCCCAATGAAAGTTATTTATTAGATATTCCATATCTAGCACAGAGGATTATATTAGAAATGAATGGATATAAAAAACCATCATCAACTCAAGAAACAAACAAATTATATGACTATATTTTTCTGTGTTTTTTCCTAGGAAATGATTTTTTACCACACTTTCCTTCAGTTAATATTAGAACTAATGGAGTTGATATTATGTTGGAAGCATACAAAGAAGTAATCGGTAAAACAAACCAAAACTTAACAAATGGTAAAAAGATATATTGGAAAAATGTTAGAAAACTTGTAAAATTTTTGGCTGATAATGAATATGATAATTTAATGGATGAATATCAAATTAGACAAAAATGGGAAAGGCGTAGTTTTAAAAGTAAAACAGAAGAAGAGAAGAAAGATAGATACTTGCATATTCCTATCAAAAATAGAGAAATAGAAAAATATATAAATCCATATGAAAGTTTTTGGCAAAAGCGCTATTATGAAGCTCTTTTTAATACAGATGAAACACACGAATTCAAAAAGGAAGTAAGTGTTAATTTTATGGAAGGACTAGAATGGGTAATGAATTATTATACAAAAGGTTGTGTTGATTGGAGATGGCATTATAGATATAATTATCCTCCATTGTTTAATGATTTATTGAAATTTATACCAAGTTTTGATACCATTATGATTGAACCTAATAATCATACAAATGTAAGTCCATATGTGCAATTGTCATATGTTCTTCCAATTGAGAGTTTGCCTCTCATTCCAAATGATATTGGAGAGAAATTGTTAAAAGAAAAAAGTGAATATTACACTGAACAATATGATATAAAATGGGCATTTTGCAAGTTTATGTGGGAAAGTCATCTTGAATTACCACATATAGATTTAGATGACTTGGAAGAATTTGTAACAAATATCTAAGTATATATGTATATGTCTGGTGAAAATAAACATACTGAAGAACCTTCCACTGCATTCGTTGCAACTCAAAATAAAAACCCAACTTTAGAAGATTATGGAAAAGCATTAGATATTCTAGAAAGAATATTTTATCTTTTACACGATTTAGATTATCCAAGGAGAGGGTCGGATTTTAAAAGTAATCAAAAGGAAATAAAAAAATTAGTATTAGAATTATATAAGTCAAATTTACCTTTAAAAAAAGGGAATATAGCTACTTTTAAAAAAATAGTAATTACTCCTGGTGGCAGAGGAAGTCGCTACAAAGATATATGGGCTATAGTTGGTGATAAAAAAGAAAATCCTATGAATCTCCAAGCTGATGGTTCATATGGGATAGGAGAAGATTCTCTTTTTTCTGTTAATAGTGAAAATCCAGAAGATATTACTCAAAATATGCCAACGGGAGGTGGTGGCACAGGTGATGGTAATGATTATGGACCAAGTCGGTTTAATGCGTACGGCCAAGCAGTACAACATATAAAAGATGAGGTAATTAATTTTATGGAAGAATTACCTGGTGGTCGAAATTTCTTAATTGAAAATCCTGGTGGAAAAATATATGACTGGTGGTGGTGGGACTACAAGACTATGAAGTCGTACAGCGAGCTCAGGGAGTGGTTGCGGGCTCGTAATAAAGCCGCTTTAAATACTGCATTAGCGCGGCCAAAGAAAAGCAAAAGACCCGAAGGTGCATCAATGATACCGCGTCTGGAAGGATCAAAGCATTTGGAACAACGCATCGCTGGCTTTTTGGGAGGTCGTAGAAAAACACGTAAAAAAAGAAAAAAGAGAAAAACTAGAAGAAAATCTAAAAAGAGGAGAAGAAAAAGAAAGAAGAGAAAATCCAAAAAGAGAAGAAGATAACTGATTTAAACATTATACTGAATTATATGTAATGGTAAAAATTACAAATAATTCCTATATGGAAATCAAATCACATTATGATGATGTTTTAAATAAAGATAGAGCTTCATTCAAATCTAGTAATGATGAACCAACACCAATATCATGTGTAGAAGAAATGATAAAGAAAATACCAAATAGCTTTTGGAATAGGGACTTGGAAAATGTAAAAATATTAGATCCTGTTTGTGGAAATGGAAATTTTCATTCCGTAATTTATAACAAATTAATAAAAAAAAATATCTCTCCAAAAAATATTTTAGAAAACATTTTATATTTCAATGATGTTGATTTAAATCGAACAATTATGATTAATACTATCTTTGAGGCAAACAAGTATAATTTGAATATTACTACTCAAGATTATCTTGAGTATAATGAATCCCAACAATTTGATTTGATTGTAGCAAATCCTCCATATGCAAAATTATTGCCTAATGGTAAAAGAGCATCCAAAAACCATAATTTAATTAAACCTTTCTTAGAAAAATCGTTAAAATTATTAAAACCTAATGGTTACTTGCTTTTTATTACACCAGACAATTGGATGTCATATGCAGATAGAAATACATTGATAGAAAAACTAACTTCATTACAAATATTATACTTAAATATTCATACAGCAAAAAAATATTTCAAAAAGATAGGATCTAGTTTTACTTGGTATATTATCAAAAATTGTCCAGGAAAAAGAAAATTTACAGTAGAAGGAATAAGAAAAGGTGTTCCATATAAAAGTAAGGTAAAAAGTGAAGTTAGAAAATATATACCACTTGTTTATAATAATTTAATTCAATCTATATTACATAAAACATTAGATAGTGATTTACCTAAGTTCAATGTAGAAACATCTAGCGATTTGCATAAATATACAAAGAAAAATTTGATATCAGTAGAACAAGATGAAGCTCATCCATATAGATTGATTCATACTCCAAAACAGACAGTATATGCTAGTAGGCCTCATAAATATCAATCGGGTTATAAGGTATTTATTAGCACAACTAGTTATTATTCGGTAGGTGTAGATGATTGCGGTATGACACAATCAATTGCCTTTATAAGATGTGAGGATGATATAGTTAAGGCTCATAAAATTAGAGATATATTAAAGCATCCACTTTATAAATTCTTAAATGATATTTGTAGATGGGGTAATTTTAATAACATAAGAATACTACAATCATTTCCTATTTGTGATGATATAGAATTAGTATGGGATAAATTTTGTATAACAGAAGAAGAAAAAATATTTATAAAAAATTTTATTTAAAAATAATATTTAATTAAATGTATAATGCCTGGTAGAATTGTACATTTAAAAACAAGACAAGAATTAAAAGAATTTATAACCACAAGTAATGCGTTTATTATTGATTTTACTGCTACTTGGTGTGGTCCTTGTAAAACAATAAAACCTTTAGTTGAAACTGCGTGGGAACAAATAAAAGGTCGGTTCGATATGATTATCGTAGATGCAGACGAAGGTAGCGACATATGTAGTTTTTTAAAGGTAAGAGGATTCCCTACATTAGTAAGTTTTATAAATAAAGAAATGGTAGAAAGTGTTCAAGGAGCTGATATAGCAGGAGTCAAACATTTTTTTCAAAGTAGTTACAATAGGGTTTTATCGTAATTTAATAGTTCTATTTAATTTTCTATTAGATTTTTTGAAACTTTTATATCTTTTTCTTTTCTTTTTCCTTTTCTTTCTTCTTCCACCGGCTCGTATATCAACAGGATTTTGATTAACATCTGTCAAAAATACCATTAAAACTCTAATTAATTGTGGATTGTGTTGATTTGCCCATTGTGTAAAGTTATCTGCTGCTTGATTTAAGTCTTGTAATTGTTGAGCATTGAAATTATTTTGCCAATTTACAGCAGCTCCTCGCGCTTGACCCTGAGTTATATCATAATTACCACCATTTCTATTAGCAACTAAATAAAGGAAAGGAACAAATGTTGGCGAATTAGCACCATATTGTCCTCCTCCAACTGCTGCTGCTAAATTAGTAAATTCACCATAAGCTATTGCAAGAGGATCTCCAATGTTAGCCTCACTCCATGCTCCCCATTGATTTATAAAAAATTCCTGACTATTTGCACCAAAATAAGGTGTTTGTTGTCCTCCTCCACCATCGCCACCAACATCATCACCTTGTGGACCTTGTGCTCCTTGTGGTCCTTCTGGTGGTCCATCTCCACCTGTTGATGGGGGTTCAGCACTATCTCTTGGTCGATCTATACCGGCGGCTTCTGGTTCCTCCGCATCTACACCAGGGTTATATACTTCATCCCAAATTTGATTACCAATTACAAATTTTTTAGGCAATACAAATAATTCAATATCACCAGCACCTTCTATTTTTCTACCGTTTTTCCACGACTTTTTGATAGCTAAATTTACTAAACTATTAAATTTAGTTTTTTTGTTACTTAGTCTAGAGTCTCTTTGAAATCTACTAGTTCTTGGTCTAGTAAAATATCTATATATTCTATCAAATTCATTTTCATCAATGGGATGTTGATATATATTACTACCACTCAATCTGGCAGTATATAATTGGCCTACTTGAACATAGTCATTAATATCCATATCTGCTATATCTGTATTATCAAATAATAATTCATCTGGAAGGTGTGCACACCAATAACTAGCAATATAAGCAATAAATTGAGTAGGATCTTTACTAACAAGTAATTCCCCAAATATTTTTAAAATATTACGGCGTAATCGTTCGTTTACGATTTCATGTGCTAATATACCTGATAGACAGGGAAGTATCTGAGGCATCATAGTAATAAACAAACTGAAAAATTGGTTTCTTTGTTGTTTATTTCCATTAAGTATATGAGTAAAATTATTTTTGTATTTTTTTATAATTAATAAAGCAAAAAGCCAATTAATAAAAGCATCAACATTTAATTTATCAGTTGGATATAGTGTTTGGTCTTCTTCATTAAGCATTTCCATTAAATCATTAGTTCCTCTTTTACAAGGAAATAACATTTCTTTCAATGGAGTTTTAATTATACAATTCACCCATATATAATATAATAAAGGTTCGATGGTATCAGCAGGAAAGCCAATTTCATTTAATGCAATAAATAAACGATATAAAATGACAGCCTCTCCTTGTATATACCATTTACCATTTTCAGCTTCTTTACCATAAATAGTAAAAAAAACTCGAAATATTAATCTTTTTGTAGGCATATCTGCTTGTTGTGGAACTCCGTCAAGTGTTCTAGAATCAGGGTTTCGTTGAATTATATCAAGATGTAATTGTTGAATAATATTTTTAACAATTTCTCCACTAAAACGAGATAATGTGCCATTAGCTATCAATGGATCAATAGCAGTATTATCTCCTTGATAAAATGCTTCAGGTATCATTGCTATAGATTGTTGATATCTTTGTATAGCATTATTTCTTTCTTCATCATTTTTAAAACCACACCAATACCACCAGTTAAAATTTTCATTTAAAGGGTCTCTTTCTTGTTCTCTATTTGTTCTTAGGAATTCTTCCCAATTATCGAAGCTTATTTGCATATGATGCCATGGTCCTCCTTGTTGCGCCATTATTATATATTGTGAATAAATAAATAAATATAAAATAATATAAAAATTTATATGGAAGATTTTGATCTAGATATAGACAATTATCAATTAGAAGATATATTGAATCTATTTCATTTAGACTATAAATTTGATAGAGCAAGTATGAAAAAGGCTAAAGCAATGGCATTGAAAACTCATCCAGACAAAAGTGGGTTATCTAAGGATTTTTTTTTATTTTTTATGAAAGCTTACAAGATGTTAGAAGCAATATATGAATATCGTTATAAAAAAGAACAATGTGCTAAAAAACAAAAGTATAATGCTGAAGTAGATACGGAAAACAAGCTACTATTAAAAAAGTTAGATGGTAAAAGTGCCAAAGATTTTAATGTATGGTTTAATGAAATGTTTGAAAAGGTAAGAGTTAAAGATGAAGATCTGGACACAGGTTATGGTAAATGGTTTAAATCAAATGATGATATAAATGAAGAACAAATAAAGAGTATGGCTGCAATGGGAGAAGTATTTGATAGAAAGAAAAAACAAAGTAAAGCATTAATAAAACATAATGGTATTAAGGAAATGATGTCAGGTGGAGGTTATGGGTTGACTAGAGAAAAACCAACCGAATATGGAAGCGATATATTTAGTGGTAATTTACAATACGAAGATTTAAAAAAAGCACATACAGAAACAGTAGTTCCTGTAACAATGGAAGATTTTACAGGAAAAAAGAAATTTGATAGTGTGGAAAGTTATGTGAGATATAGAGAGGACAATACACCAGATATGGTTTCTTTAGAACAGTCAAAAAGAATGATGAGAGAAAGAAATATGCAAAATGATAAGATAAATACGGAAAGAGCATTTAGGTTAATCAAAAGAGATGAAGAAATAGGCCAAGCGAATCAAAAATGGTGGGCGAATTTAAAGCAATTAAAAAATTAATAAATTATTTATTATATATATAATGAAGATAGTGAATTATATATTGGTATTTATCGCAGTGACCGCTATAGGTATGCTATATGATAGATATAGTAAAAAGTTTTATCCGGATGAGGAATTAGATAAATATAATTTAGTAAGAAAATATTTATTAAATGAAAGTGATTCATTAGATGGAAAACCATTTTTATGGATTCATTCAAAACACAAAGTAAATGCAAGAGATTGGGATAGCTTTTATTCACGAAATACTAAACGAATGAACCAGCCATATAAAGATTTATGTGTAGAATCAATAGTGAAACACTGTAGTGATAGTTTCAAGATTTGCTTAATTGATGATAGTTCTTTTGAAAAAATAGTTCCAGAATGGAGTATTTGTTTGGATGGTCTAGCAGATCCTATAAAGAGTAGAATAAGAAAATTAGCATTAACAAAACTAATACATACATATGGAGGTATGTTGTTGCCTAATTCAACAATAGTTATGAAAGATTTAAGAAAGTTATATGATGAGAAAGTCAGTGGAAACAAGATGTTCACAGGAGAATTATTAAATAGAAGCGATAGTAATGCTCATAGTCGGTTTGGTCCAAGTAGTAAAGTATTGGGTTGTGTAAAAGGTTGTGATAAAATGAAAGAATTATCTGAACATTTAGAGATACTTATATCCAGAGATAATACAGATCAACCAAATTTTGAAGGAAATATTAGTAGATATTTACGAAAACTAATGTCAGAAGGTAAATGTAATATTATTTGTGGTAAAGGATTAGGAACCAAAAATAAAGAAAATAAGGTGATTTTAGTGGATCACTTATTAGAGGAATCATCATTAAATTTATGTATGTGTTCGTTATATTGTATCATTCTTCCAGACGATGATATACTAAATAGAACAAAATATCAATGGTTTGCAAGATTAAGTCATAGACAAGTATTAGAAGCTAATACTCAAGCAAGTAAATTTATACTTATAAGTCATGGTAAATAAAATATTTAATTTCATATTTAGATTTTGAATATTTTATATCCGATGTAAATGGAATGTGATGATATTTACATATTTGTCGAACAATAGTAACAAAATTCTTGTATGTTTTTTCTCTTTCTAAATAATGATGTTTAGATTTGAAGTAATATGATTTTAAATCGTTGCAGAAAGAATTTATTTTTTCATCAATTTTAATTCTTTTAAAAGATTCTTTTGAAAAAATATATTGATTATTATTTTTATCACAATAATTATCTATAAACTCAAAGAATAATTTTTTTGGAAAAGTATTTTGAAAAATTTGACTCATATAATAAATGAAGTTATTAAATTTTTTTATTCTATTTTAAATAGTTCATTTGTAAATAGTGCAAGTTCAATCTCATTTTCGTGTAAAGTATGAAAAAGCGCAATATATTTCAAAATTAATTTAATTACTTTATATTTTATAGTTTCATCTAAAATAGTTGTAATTTTTATAAAAGTAAAATATGAATCCAGAATATCCATAACAGAATAACCTTTATTGTATATACTATTTATGATATTTATAGAAGTTATAATATCTTTGTTTTTATACCATTCTAAGGTATATTTTTCAAATTCATAAAAACTAATATTTGTGCAAATTTCTTTAACTCTATTCTCAGTAATATTTAAATCCAATAATTTGAATTTTTCCATATAATTAATTAATAACCTAATAGAATTATTACATATATTTAATATAAATTCTTCAGATTTACTATCAATTGTTAACTTTTCTGAAGTTTTAATTTTATTAAATATCGTCTGTAAAAAATGTTTATTTATAGGTTTTATTTTTATAATAGTGCATCTAGATTGAATACTATCAATAACTTTTTGAGTATTAGAACAAGAGGCTAAAAAATGTACATTATGACTATATTTGTCAATACAATTTCTAAAAACTTGTTGACTTTGGTCGTTTATAGAATCAATATCATCTAATATTATAAATTTCTTTTTACCAAATATCATAGAAGGTGTTTGACAAAAAGTCTTAACTTCAGTTCTATAGTATTGAATACCCTGTTCTTTTAAATTATTGATATACAAAACATTTTGTTTAGGTATATCTTTTCTATCATAATATTCACGAATTGTAGCATAAAGTAAAGAAGTTTTACCACATCCAGAATTACCCACTAATAATATATTTAAGTTATTCATATTAATAAGTGTATTTAAAAGTTCAATATAAGCATCATCAATTGTAAAATCTTTAAAAAATGTTGGTTGGTATTTTTTTAAAAATGGAATATTCATTAATAAATTAAGTAGTAAACTATTTAAGTTTTTATTTATATATTTTACAAATGGATTATTATAAAGTTTTAGGTGTCAATGAATCATCTAGTCAAGATGACATAAAAAAGGCATATAGAAAGTTATCTTTAAAACATCATCCAGATAGAGGAGGTGACGAAGAACAATTTAAAAAAATAAATGAGGCTTATTCTATTTTAGGTGATGTGGAAAAAAGAAGAATGTATAAAATGCAAAACGCAAATCCTTTTGCACAAATGCACAGAGGTTCTCCTGCTGATATAGATCCTATTTTTAAGATGTTTTTTGGAGGAGGGTTTCCAGGAATGCCTGGAATGGCAGGAGGGGTTGGAGGAATGCCTGGAATGCCACATGTACAAATATTTAGAAACGGACAACCTGTAAATATGCAATCATTACAAAAACCCGCTCCTATAATAAAAAATGTAGTTATAGGTTTAGAACAATCATATAATGGGATGACTTATCCATTACAAATAGAAAGATGGATATTGGTAAATAATGTAAAACGAATAGAAAAAGAAAAGTTATATGTAAATATTAACAAAGGAGTTGATTCAGGTGAAATAATGATAGTAAAAGAAAAAGGTAATATTATAAATGATAGATTAAAAGGAGATATTAAACTTCACATAAAAGTAGAAAATAATACAAATATGAAAAGAGACGGATTAAATCTTGTATACAATAAAGATATTACATTAAAGGAATCATTAACAGGATTCAAATTTGATATTAAACACATTAATGGAAAAACTTATACTATAAATAATGAAGGAGGTAATATTATACCTAGTAACTATATAAAAGAAATATCAAATTTAGGAATGTCTAGACAAAATAATATTGGAAAACTAATAATAAAATTTAATGTTATATTTCCAGAGACATTAACATCCGAACAAATAAAATCATTAAAGGATATATTATAAATAATATAAATTACATTATTTATAATTTAAGCACCGGCTATTCTTTTAGTGGGAATATCGGCAGAAACAAGATAAATAGAATTTTCTGTAATAACAATATATTCTCCTTCGACTTTGTAAATTTTAGCAACAGGACTTGTGTATTCTTCCTCACTTTTGACTAGAAGTTTTTCACCTCCTTCTCTAACTCCAATTAAAACAGACTTATCACATGAACCTGTCCAATAATCAAACATAATAGGTTTGTCTTCAACAACAGCTAATTTTGCACAGTGTTGTAATGTAGTTCCACTAGGAAGTCTATAATTTGAATTATCTTCACGAACTTCTTCAGACATTTTATGTGATAGATTTCATTTTAATCTTTAAATAGTTATTTCTCTAAAAAAATAATATTCAAATTTAATAAATGGAAAAAGACAAATCAACGAATATATTTGAAATAAAGAATTATAATAAAATATTGAATTCGAAGGATAAAACTATTACTGAAAAATTTTGTACACTTGTAAATGAATATTTATTTCATATAACAGAAAATATTATGATACAAAACAGTGATTATTATATATTCATTGTAATTAGGGGATTAACTACAATAAAACATATATTCAATATAATGTTACTGTATACTAAGAACCTAGAATTAACAGTATATCATACAAAGAAAGCTTATTTGTTTTATGTAGAATTCATAGGACAAATTCGAGAAGATAATAATTCTTATTTACAATTAAATTCAAAAGATGCCACACTTTTTGTATACAAAAAGACTATATTTGAGATAAATAACGAATATAGAAAAAAGTTTATATTAGAAGAAAATGAGAAAATAGTTTTTAACTATATAGAAAATTTTACTAATGTATTGACCGAAATCTTTAAAGAAGTAATTAATAATAGTAATTATAAAGGTGAAACAAAAATGAGTTATATGATGTATATACAAAAAATGACAAATAGAATTACAGATAAAATTATTTTACTTGAGAAATCGTTAAAGGAAAAAAATAATGTTTGTAAAATATATTTGCAATATAAGAAGTTGTTAAAAGGGAAAAAAGAAAATTTAGATGAATGTTTATTTTTTAATCTTAGCAACTTGTTTTTCAAAAAGATACAAAATAATAAAAAAATAACAATGAATAATATGAATAAAAAAATGTATAACCAAAATTGTGAAAAAAAATTATTTAATGAAACACCATTAAAATTTACTAATTGGTTATTTTACGGTAAATAAAATAGTTTTCTTTTTAATTTTTTTAACTGATGGCTTCTTTTTAGTTGTATTGTCTTTGATATAAATATTAAGATATTCTGTGGTTAACATTTTTTTTAAGAATTTGTATATTATATTTAATATATAACTATTACAATTTCCTACAATAAGTACACTTCCTGTTCTAAATATCATAAAAGAGACTTGAATCCAACTTTCATCATAATCAACATCATTAATTTTCAAATCTTCATTATTTGTTTTATACCCTAAATGGGTAGTATTATATTTGTTATAGTGAAACTTGCATTGTATTCCAGGATATGAACAAGGATCATATGCAGCACTAATATTATATTGGTCTTTCAATATTTTGTATAATTTGAATCTATCAATATAGAATCCACAACTAAAATTAGAATTTATTAATACAGTAGATATATCATCCTTATTATATTCTAAATCATCATTGGTCAAAGGTTTCAAAATAGTAATCAACTTGTCAAGTGTTATTGTTAATAATTCGTCGAATTGAATACCAGGAATTTCTAATTTTCCGGTATTGAATATTTTTACATGCACTTCCTTAAACACATCCTTGTATTGAATTCTCATTATAATTGCAAAACAATTATAAAATGCACCCTTTTTCTTTTTCCTGTAACTAATTAAATCTTTTTTACATAAACCAACATCAATCTTTCGTACATCCTTAAACTTGACCTTTCTAGCGTTTGGATTATCGACTTGATTTAAAATATGTATATCGACATTTCCTTTTTCATTTTCATTTTCAATATTTTTTTCTAGGACCTTAACTTCTTCAGGAGTATTACAATTTATCTTTATACTCTTCTTTATAATACCATCGATTGGATTAGAATAATCCATTACCTGTAAATTCCAAAAAACTTTATATAATTTTATATCTGAATTCAAATATGCTATTTTTGTTTGAGTCGAAATATAAATATCACTACATTTAGGAGTATCTTTTTTTATATCTACTGGTTTGATAGCAGTGTTTATATAATTTGATTGATTTAAACTAGTTGTTTGATTTTGGAATGCTAACCATTCTGCATCTAGATCACCCATTATTGTGTTATATTTCTTTATATTATATTTAAATCAATTTTATTTTCTATATCTCTATATAAATGAACGGTATTCCAATTCCTAAACGGAGAACAACCTATTCAAAATCTAACAAAGATGATGTTTTAGATAATATTATTCAAGAATATTGTCTAAAAAGAAACCAATTTAACCCTAGAAAATCTTCCCCTGATTTATTCAATAAAAAATTACAACATAGAATGAAGTTGTATTATAATACTTTATCTAGTTCTCCTAATAAATATTGAATTAAATAATCTTCTTTTACAGTGTTATTATGTATAATAAATTGTATAGCTGATAAAAAATTTGTATTTATTATTTCTGGTTTATTACTTATTAAGTAAGCAATAAACTGCAAAATAAACTCTTTTTTTTGAATATTATATTTTTTACAAGTTTTAGAAATTATATTTGCTCTATTTTTTTCAGTTGTTTGCAATTTTACCAATAATATTTTAATAAATTTATCTGTAAAAATATTAGTGCTTTTTTCTATGTTATTATGATTAGATTGTAAATAATTTATCATACTTCTTATATCAGATTTAAATCTATATTGAATGTTTTTTATTTGTTTATCGCTAATATGTAGTTTTTCAGCAGATACAATTTTATTCAAAAAATGAAATGTATCTTTTTTGGGTAATTGACAAAACCTTAATCTAATAAATTCATTTTGCAATGATGTATCAATTCTACTTATATAATTACAAATCAAACAAAACCTAATATTATTCGTATACTGTTGTATTAAATATTTTAATGCTTGTTGTGCGTTTTTTGTCATATAATCAACTTCATCTAATATTACAAACTTCATACCATTCCCAAAAAGTGTTTTAGTATTTACAAATTGATTAATTTGATTGCGTATAACATCAATACCTCTATCATCGCTTGCGTTTAAATGTATCATTAAACCCTTATTTTTTTGATTATAATGTTCTTGGTATCTATTTATCAAGTTTATAATTGTAGTTGTTTTTCCTGTTCCAGGAGGTCCATAAAATAACAAATTAGGAAAATTATTTTGTTTAATAATATTTTCTAATAACTTTTTATTTAGCGGATCTAATACAATATCATCAAATTGTGTTGGTCTGTACTTTTCTACCCAAGGTCTATTATCAGTCATAATACTATTATATTTTAAATACTTTTTAATCTCTTTAAAATATATATTAATTATGGCAAGTAAAAGTTCTGATAAAGAAGCAATAATAACAATAGGTAGATGGGAACCTCCTCATAGAGGACATGAAGTGCTAGTAAGAGATACTATTCAAATGGCAAGAGATGTAAAGGGAAAACCCTTTCTATGGGTTTCTCCAATACAAGAAAGAACAAGAAATGATCCTTTATCAATTACAGAAAGAATATATTATTTGAATAGAATGTATCCTAAAAGAAAGTATGGTGATTTAACTTTTTTGACGGACAATCCAGGTCTTAGTTTAAGACCTGGATATGAAAGAGAGTTAGATAGTGGTCCTTCTGTTTTAACTAGAAGTAAACCAGGAAATACTTTGCCTGATAATTGGGGTAGTATGTCTATTTGTCAAAAATACAAATATAAAAATTTAGTAAGTGACCGTTTATTAGATTCAAGAGTACAAATTGTAAGAGACAGAGCAGCAAACGCTTCTCCGGGTTCTAAAAAACTCCCTTCTAAACAGTGTTTGAATTGGTTACGAAAAAGAGGATTTACGAAGGTTACTATACTTGTAGGAAGCGATAGAGTGGAAGCTTTTAAAAAATATAATGAAGAATTAGGAAAAGAATTATTCAAGAGTTTTAAGATTGCCCAAAGTGGATATGATAGAGGTGAAACTGGAATGCAGAAATTAGAAAGATCAATATCTGACGATAGTGAAAAAGAACTAGAACAATTATCTATGTTAATGGACGGATTATCATTATCTCCACAAGATAAAAAAGGTAGGGCAGAATATTATTCAGGCACAAGAACAAGAGAAGCCGCTTATCAAGGTAATTCTAGAGAATTTATGGAAGCTGTTATGATTCAGGATTGTGATATGACATTTTTAGATAGTTTTTGTATGATGAATGATATAAGAAGAGGCGCTGGAATGGCAGCTATACCTATTACAGAATGGGAAGGTGCTATGTTAACTACTGAGCATTATAGACTTTTAAAAAAAGATATACGGTCTATTGGAACATGGAGTGACAGTTTCAATGATGATGAGGATTTTGGAATGAAAACATTTGCTATTACAGGACCTGATTCTAGAAGAAGGCGTAGAAAAAAACGCCGGGGAGGAAGAAAAACAAAAAAAAAGAAAAAGAAAAAAACTCGTCGTAGAAAAAGGAAAAGAGAAACAAAAAGAAAAAGAGGAGGAAGAAGAAAGAAAAGAAAAACTAGAAAAAATTGATTATTTTATTAAGTAAATAATTCTTAATAAAATGACCGACAATACTATAATGACTGGTTATCTCAAAGTTATTTTAGGGTGCATGTTTTCTGGAAAAACAACAGAACTAATTAAAGAATATAATCGTCACAAAGCATGTGATATTAGATGTTGTTTTGTAAATCATATTGCTGATGATAGATATGGTTCGGGAACAACAACTACAAAAACTCATAATCAAACTAGTGTTAATAATGACAAAAGCTGTAAGAAACTAACAGACATATTATGGGAATCAGTAAACTATGATGCATTCTTTATAAATGAAGGACAATTCTTCGACGATTTGTATGAAGCAGTTGATTATTTAGTGAATACAGAAAACAAAAAGGTATATGTTTGTGGATTAGATGGTGATTTTCAAAGAAGAGAATTTGGGTCTATTTTAAAGATTATTCCATTATGCGACGAGGTTATAAAATTAAAAGCTATATGTAAGTATTGTAAAGTAAATGATGGTATTTTCACATCTAGATTAAGTAATGAGAAAGAACAAATGGTTATAGGCACAAGTAATTATACAGCATTATGTCGAGAATGTTATAATTTAAGAAAAAACCCATTAGAAAATGTTTAAACGCACAAAATATATTTAAAAAGTATTTAAATTAAAAACTTATATTTTTTATAAAAATGCCAAGAAAAGCAAAAAAAAAAGTAGAAAAAGAAAAGCCACCACCCAAAAAGAGAGGTAGAAAGCCCAAACCCAAAACAAATGTAGAAAAACCTCCTCCAAAAAAAAGAGGTAGGAAACCAAAAGGAGGCAAAATAATCAAAAAAAATCAAAAACTAACAAATACAGTTATAAGCAAAACTCCAAATGTAATTTTACATTTGAAATGTAGTAGTGAAGAATTAAATAATATTAATAAATTTGATATAAATTATACACCAAATATCGCTAATCCAGAAGCTTATAATATTACTACAAATAATAAAATGTTTGAATTACAATTTACTGAAGTAAATAATTCTGTAAAACATAATAAACCAAAGAAAAATACAATAATAAAACCAAAGAAAACTTCTTGTTCTGAAATTCCAAAAGAATCAAATATAAATTCTAAAGATTTATGGGATAAATTAAACACTTTAAAAAAGAATTTACGATGTAATAATGTATCAGATAAAAGAGCTGCATGTTTTTGGTGCACATATGAATTTGATAATCCTGCTGTTTATATACCTAAACAATATAATGGAGATTGTCTTGAAGTTTATGGATGTTTTTGTAGTCCTGAGTGTGCTTTGTCTTATTTAAAAAACGAACAAATTGATGATTCTACAAAATGGGAAAGATACTCATTACTTAATAATGTATATAGTAAAATATATGATTATAATAAAAGTATCAAACCTGCACCAGATCCACATTATACACTTGATAAGTATTATGGTAATTTATCAATACAAGAATATAGAAAGTTATTAAGTAAAGAAAGAATTTTTATGATTGTAGATAAACCTATGACAAAAATATTACCAGAATTATATGAAGAAAATAATGAAATACCAAATGTATATAATAATATTCTAGACAAAGATGTAAAAAAATCGGCATCTAATTTTAGATTAAAACGCAGTCAAATAAAACAGAGTAAAACTAACGCCATTACTAATAATTTTAATTTATAATGTATTCTTAAGACTTTATAAATTAATTACCTCTTTATCATTTGTTTCTTCTTTCATTTTGCTATATTTTCTATTGGGTAGTAACTTTCCAGGACATAATGGATTAGGACAGTTTGAATCACATGATAATACTCTTGGGGGATCATAAACACAAGATGGATATTGGCTTTTTACCTCTAAGAATCGCTGATAAACATTTTTTAAATACGCTTGTTTTTTTTCTTCTTCGGCTTTTCTTTTTTGAAAATCCATAGTAACAGTATCCATAAAACCCCTTATTTCTCCCATAACTTTTTGGTTAACACTTCTATTATCTTTTTTTTCCAATTTGATTTTAAAATTTGGATTTAAATATTCCTTTATTACATTCATATAGTTTCCATTCCACTCATCTAACTTCTTCTTTGATTCTTCTTCTGTATAGTTTGTTTGACTTTTAATTAAAGATAATGCTCCTTCATATCTCTGTTGTTGATTCATATAAATAAAAATATAATATAAAAAATGATATTAAACGGAATTATTAATTAATTAATAAATGTCTGCTGTATCACAGAAAACAGAACAAAATAGCGATGGAATTGATATATCTAATATGTTAAATGATGTCAATAAGGTTCTACATCAACATTTAACTGGTTTATTAACACCAATGTTAAGAGAAAAACAAAGTATTCGCCAGGTTTTACTAAATATGCCAATGGTTAAACAATTACAAGACGAACATTTGAAGGCGCATCAAACTGTTTATGCTATTCAAGCAGAGGCTAAAGCATTAAAAATATTTTATGAAGGAGAACTTAGTGCAAAAAATAGCGAACTTATTAAGGTTAAACAAGAGTTAGTAATAGCTTTGAAAAAACTAGCGGATTGTAAAAATGTTGCATTAGAAGTCAAAGAAATACCACAACCATCTAAGTCACCGCCTATTAAAATAGAAAATGATACAATGCGTAAAAATGAAAAAGTAACAGAAAGTAATAGTATAAAAATAGCTACTATTGAAAATATAAATAGCTTTTCAGCCATAGGAGATGATAGTGATGAAGATGAAGATGATGATTCTGAAGATGAATCCGAAAATGAGGAAGATAGTGAAAAAGAGGAAGAAGATGAAGAGGTCAAGAATATTGCTGTTGTTAAAACAGTTTTACTTGCGCAAGAAGCAGGCGAATATGCAACAATTGATACCGCTAGCGAAGAAGATGAAGAAAATGTGGAAGAAGAAGATGATGAGGAAGATGATGAGGAAGATGATGAGGAAGATGATGAAGAGGAAGAAGATGATGAAGAGGAAGAAGAGGAAGAAGAGGAAGAAGAGGAAGATGAGGAAGAGGAAGAAGAGGAAGAAGAGGAAGATGATGAAGAGGGTGATTTTGAAGTAGAAGATGTAACAATAGATGGTGAAGAATATGTTGCTACAAATATTAAAAATGGCACTATATACAAATTAGATAGTGATGGCGAAATTTTAGAAGATGCAAAAGGTGAATTTGTAAAAGCAGGATATTATAAAAACGGTGTCTCATTTATTTTATAAATAATATATAAGTAATGGCATTTCAAAATTTGTGTCCTCCTGCATTAATATATTTAATATTTTCTGTTACTCAAGTAGTAATAGACACAGTAAAAGGTTTGTATAATACAGCATTAATTAAAGTCTGGGTAGCTTTTATATTTACTATATTATTGAATTACTTATGTCAATTAGGTTTAGGGATAATTTCTTGGTTTATTGTTTTTATTCCTTTCCTTTTAATGACTTTAGTAGTAGCAATATTATTGTTGATGTTTGGATTAGACCCATCAACTGGAAAATTAAAAATTAAGGGTCATGGAAAAGGTAAACATAATCATAATCATCACAAACATGGTCCTCGTCATAATGATAGCCATGGACATCATCCTCCTCCTGCAAGGGACGATAAAGAGATGAAACCAGATGAAGATGATGTAATGGATTATTACGATTCTGCTGATAGTGGTGGCGGAGGCGGTGGTGTCCCAACCGAAAATGAAACACCTAATGAAAAAACAAACAGAATATTAAGCAAATCATTGTTGTTTTATAGTGAAGAAGAAAGCAATAATACAGCCACAAAAGTAGAAGAAGATAAAGAACATTTAGATACAACAAAATACAAATTATTTGTAGACAGTGTAAGTAGTATCTTATCTGGAATGGGTGAAAGTGAGATATCAAGTGATTTACAAACAAAATCAAACGCTTGTATTAATTCTGCGAAAAAAATGAAAAAAGCGGAAGCAACAAAATCAATTGATGACTGTTTCGATGGTTTAATGCAAGCTATTTATAATAAATTTACACCAGAAAAATCAAGACAATTACAAAAAAATATCAGAGATATTAATTGTAAAGATAATGAACCAGAATTATCTTGCCAAAAACGAGTGCATGACGGATGGTGGAATTAATTTATTTAAAGTATTTAAAAATTTATATATTATTATGTAATATATAAATGTGGGATATTGTTTATTATTTAGCAGGTGTAGGTATGATAGGCACCATAGGTTATGGATTTTTATGGATCTATGATAGAGATATGGCTGAGGATGTTGCACAACAAGTTAGTTGGAATAGTGTAAAAGCATATCACAAGGCAAATTTAGAATATAATAATTTAAAAAGGTGGTATGAAGTAAATACTAGAGAGAGATTAGATAGAAGCGATGATGAAGAAGAAGAAGAAACACTTAAAAAAGATATTGAATTTTTAGGTTACAATAAAAGTGATGATACAACATATAAAAGTGATAATTTAGAAAATAATTCGTATATTGATACCACTAATTTTGATTTGATGTTTTTGATAAAAAAAGTAGAAGATAAAGAATTATATAAAAGGTTGGTTGATAAAAATGAAATAACAGAAAATGTTGAAATGAAAATCACAAAGAAACCATTTATTCAAGTAGAACTTTGTCAAAATGAAAATAAATCATCCATACATAAATATTTGGAACATTTTTATATCGAAAATAATAAATTATTAGACAAACCCTTTGTAAGTTGGTATGTAAAAACATTTTATGGTCTTTTACTAGACGATGAGTATTCGTTAAGTATTATTGATAGTGATGTAAATATGTTTAAATTAAATAGTGATCAACATATAGTTTTAACAGAGAACAAAAAGTATTTGCTACATACACAAGAAGAATAATTATATATGTTTAAAAAAAAATATATAAACAAAATTGAATTTACTAATACATAATGGAAATATCCCAACAAATGGAATCTCCATCAGCGGTTGAACAACACCACCCTTTATATGATAAATGGGTTTTATGGGCTCATTTACCACACGATACTGACTGGAGTGTAAACAGTTATATTAAAATTATGGAAGTATCTTCAATGGAAGAAATTGTATCATTGATTAATAGTGTTCCCGCTTTAATGGTTAAGAATTGCATGTTATTCTTTATGAGAAAAGGAATTAATCCGACTTGGGAAGATCCAAAAAATTCTGATGGTGGTTGCTTTTCATTCAAGGTTATAAACAAAAATGTAGCGTCTGTATGGAAGGATTTATCATATGTATTAACAGGTGAAACTATATCAAATGATCATAAGTTTCAAGAACAGGTAACTGGTATTACAATTTCACCAAAAAAATCGTTTTGCATTCTAAAAATATGGATGAGTAATTTGTTATTTCAAAATCCACGAGTTATAACAGAAATTACTGGACTAGATATAAGAGGTTGTTTATTTAAAAAACATAAACCCAATTATTAATCTAATTATAATGTAAATGAATAAACAACTAATAGGCTTAGCAAGAGCATATCCAATGATTAATTCCTTTTCATGTTTCCTGTCCTATTTTATTAC
>WLWF01000732.1_pt1 | contig 30669 bp, 32 predicted proteins | sample 6718331 | NCBI WGS metagenome assembly WLWF01 (sample SAMN12718692, study PRJNA515312) | sponge metagenome | isolation source: marine sponge | host: Mycale hentscheli | place: New Zealand: South Island, Marlborough, Capsize Point | collected 2003-05-01 | reverse complement strand
ATGTCAAATAATACCGATGTCCTGTAAATCTTTGATCATCCCAACTGGCAGCATCTGTATCTACAATCACATCCCATGCATTTATAGCTACCGCACTAATACGCTTAAATGGGTCTGGATTTTCATTTGGCACAAGCTTAATAAATGAACATGGATAAATTAATGCAAGTCGACTGGCATCTTCTAACTGCGTTCGTATCCCATCTAAAAATGAGTTTGTCATTAACTGAGACTTAATCGGATTGCCACGACCACGTACATCTGCTTTAAATACAACCGCTGGTGAACGAGTAAATAAAGAAGCAATGTAACCTTCTACATATTCATAAGCCCTTGTTGTCTCAATTAGTATTTGACCGTAGTTATCACGCTTATTCCAATATTCACAGTTATATGCCAACCGCAACTTTCGCATCTTAGGACGCTCATTGCGCCAGTATTCTTCATGCTGGTCATATAAGGCTCTGAGTATTTTCGGCTTTATCATCTTGTTCCCACTTTAAATATCAAGTTAATTATCTTTTACCACTGTACTAAACATTCTGCGCAAAAAACTTATTGGTTCCTATCCCATGGAATAGGATTATCTTTTCTACGATTAGTGCGTCGTGCTCTTATAAAATCATCAACAATGTTTTCTTGCGCCCTGCGTAAAACACGCCTCGGTATGTCACGCGTGCATCTGTAAGCTAAAGCTAAACTCATTGCCATGTCATCATGCAAACCACGAGGTGCTTCTGGTGTTACTTTCTCAACCGTTAAACTTCTTAGCTCCATCAACGTCGTCATGCAAAGACTCTCTATAATCTCTGCCATGACAAACTCACGCAATGTTTCATACGCATCTAACTTACTTTTGACCGTCGTTGTCCAGTCACGACCCTTGGCATCACGCCACAAATTCTTGTACTTAAAATCACGCAACCTTGTCAATACAACATGACCATGATTATTGCTTTCACATAATACCATCGCATTGTTAAATTCCCAACCTATGTCACATACCTTCTCGGCAAACATTACTGGTGGAACCGTATTGCTTCTGTACTGATAAACAACTTGCAAAGTGCTTAAGCTAACTACTGTGATTGCAGAATAATCTAAGCTCACTCCTGCACTTACATCTACACCAATGACATATACATCGTTCTCTATGACTTCTTCATATCGACGCTCTGCCCCATCAAAGAATATACCGTTTATCTTGCGTAAGTCATCACCATGAAAATATGTGCTCGTTGTAAAATGGAACGCATCATCCAAACATGCTGGATACTCACGACGAAACTTCTCTAATCCTAATGTAGCTATCTGCTGTCTGCGCCACATAATCTGCTCGTCATCTAAATCATAAGCCTCCGCTATTGCTGACTCCTCAACCGATAACTCAAAGCTCTCACCTACATGCACCCTGTACCGATGATGTTGCCACCACCAAAAGCAAACCAGCTGCCAACCATTCTCTGGTGCTCCTGAGATAAGACGATGAAATGCATCGCCAGCACGATTTGGCGTTGACTCTATAATGACCTGTCCCTCACCTACAGCAGCCATGGTAGTTGCTAAAAGCTCTTCAGGATCATCGTAAAATGCAAACTCACTCAAATGTACAGATGTAAGCGTAAAACTACGAGTCCCTCCCTTTGAACCAGCAGTATATGACGATAATCTTGCACCTGTATCTTTGAACTCTAAATCGACGGTATTGGATACCGAAAACTGACGATGCAAAAGTTTGGGTAAGCCTCTGTGAAACTTGTCATCCATCTTGCGTAAATGCTTGGCCGACCTGTCATGGAAACTGACAACGCCCCATTGAACTGGCTCTTGCGATATATATGCTGACCAAAACGCATATGCACGAAGCAATGTTGAGATGCCAATCTGTCGTGGCTTAAGTATGATTATTCGGTTGTGACTTGTTAGCTGTGACAATAATGACTTCTGCTCATCATTCATCTTGAACGGTACAATCTTATGACTTGCTTTGTCTTGTATGCTCAACATACTGATAAACTTCTTGGGATTGCTTATGGCCTTTATGATGTCGCCACGATGAGCAATCGGAATAGAGTCAAGAAACTTCATACAATGCGCAGTGCTTTCTTAAGCTCGTCAATCTCATTTAAGCTGCGAACACCGTCTTCTTCTGAGCCGTCCTTGGTTCTGAATGTTTCAAGTACATACTTAGCCGCAGCAACGCGAGCATTTTCACTTTCTCCAGAACGAAGAACTACATCTAATGCTTCCATGGCTGACATGACAAGTCCATCAACACGACCTGCAATATAGGCATTGAACATATCCTCGCTAGCTTTATTGGCTTCATGACCCTTTTCGAGAAGAGCATATTGGAAGCTAGCTTTTGTACGCCACTTATAAAGCGTATTGATATGGATATTTAAAGTACGACTAACAGATGCATAAGTATGACCATCAGAAATCATGTCAACGGCTTGTTGTTGCTCGTCAGTAATAATCATAGTTTTGCGACGCATTTTACGACTCATGTGGACTCCAGTGTTATACACACATAGCATTAGTGTGGATTCGGTGTCAAGGTCATGTGTTATTTATTATACTTCTTACGATTAGACTTACGACGAACGATGCGAATGTTAGTTTTAGCGTTTGTACCGCCTTTACTTAACGGACGCTTGTGATCAACCTCACGCTTGTCTCCAACCTTAAGTTTAAGCTTTCGACGAGCCTTGTTGCGCATAGAGCGATTCTTGCGTTGTTTAGGCTTGCTGTGGTATCGGTCGTATTCAACACGATAGTTGCGTTTCTTTTTTACTGGCATGTGACCTCCACGCATATAATAACTTTTTAATGGGGGGGGTAAAAGATTTTATGTGTTGACCCTAGGGATCCGCGCGTCTGAGAGGAATTTACTACTGCCGCTCTTCGCGCCATCTAGATATATCGTGTCTACCATACCCGACGAACGACAGTGAGGCGAGCGTGCTAACTCCTACGGCTCCATGCTTTTACATCAGAATACCGAACTGTTTCCACTGGGTGCGGTGGGTGGGAACGAATTTTTTGGGTCTTTCTTTTTTGTTGTGCTGGCTTGTTATGGGTGGGGGTATTTGTTTTGTGTTTGGGTCTTCGGGTTGTTGTCGTGTGGTTTGCTTCCTCCAATAGAATGATAATATTATTTTGTTTCAACTTTTAGCTATGGTTCCCATAATAATCATGCTGTCTTATGTGATAGTAATAACGTGCTGGTGTTGGCTTAGTGTGTCGCATATAAAAAGCAATAAAGCTAGAACGATTAACGCTCTAGCTTCTTATTAAATACCCTGGGGTGTTAAACGTCCGGGGTCTTATTCTGCCAGTGATACAGACAAAATCACAATTGTTGTAATTGCAATGAGAAGAAGAATAACCATTATGTACTCACCTTTACACGTTGACCGTGTGCAGGAATAAATATGTTCTCTGAAGCATCGCACGATTGACACAGCAGACAATTTAGCCCTTCAGCTTCTGCCTTACATAAAATATCCTTAGTCTCTTCTTCAGAGTCGTATGATACTCTGAAGGTCTGCCAACCTTGTGCGTTTAGCCTCGCGGCATGCCGCGTACTGTCTGCGCTCGCCATGAATACACTTTTGAGGTAATCTTTAGAGTTTATAGTTATCTTAGCGTTAGCTGCTTGGTGTGTGTATCCAATACTCACAGAAGCGGCTGCAATAATAGACTTGATTATCGCAATTGGAATAAAGGCGGGGTCGCCGTAAGCTCCAAACCTCACAGCCAAGCCAGCAAATAACGTGGATATATCCGCGTTTGTTACACGCGGATATTTATTGGCTTTATACTGCTTGTACACAGCTAACGGTGCTTGGAAAGGTAAGACATAACAATCACCGCCGCGTCCTCTTCGGTGTGTGCAATGTCCACAGACTGAAACATCATGATTATTTTCCACCGCCTTATGCGGTGGTGTGTCGGTGCGGATTATCCAAATCTGAATCATGTCTCCAGTTTTGGAGTTGCTGCTGGGCTTGTTAAAGCCCGTCGCAATTGCGGCAATTGCCGCGCCGTCTTGGGGGCTTGCGCCCTCCCAAATCACCACACCGCTTACCGCGCGGCCGTAAAGCCGTGCGGTGATAGTTTTGATATTTTTTCGGGCTTTTGCTGCTAGAAAGACTCTTTTAAAGATGTTCATTTGACACCTCCAAAAGATGCCGCGCGTACTGCGGTTATTTGTTCTCTCAATTCCTTTATCAGGTCGCCGCATGCAACAAAATCACCGTTTTTAAGAAGGTATGGCCATCCCTCCGTTAACGGTGCTTTTAGGTAGCCGTGACCTACTACGTAGATCTTGCTGTATGATTCTGATTTGTACGTTCTAAGCGTAAAGTATCCGTCAGTAACTTCCAAGTATTTAAGCTTCGCCCTTGTACAACTAAGCTCAAGCTTAAGCTTTCTGTTTCTGCTTCTGGTCTTGTCCGCGTATGAACTTAACCAATTTAAGTTATTTTCGACCGTTGAAAGCTTTCTCTTTAGTACCAATATTTCTTCAGATTGCAAGTCGAATTCAGCCGCGTCCCTTGCGGCCTCTCTGGCTTCTTCTCTCAAGGCTTGCGCCTCTTCTTCATAAGCATCTATTACTGATTTATGAGGCTTGACTTGCGCCAAGCTTTCCTTAAGCTCGTCAACCTCCTGAAGTGCTATGTCATGGCATGCAACCTCATCAAGAAACATTTGGTAATTATCGTATGACTCTTTCTTAAGCCTTATGACTCTATCTTTGCTTGTGGTGGCGGCTTCTCTCAAGGCCTTGCACAAGGTAATAATAGCTAGCCCTGTAATAGCTAGCAGAATTGTAGCTATGATTAATAATGTAGTAATCATTTTTTTATCCGTGGTTAGTGGTTGGTTCGGGTTTATCCCTATATACATTGTATCATTTTTTAATGGTTGTTAAACATAGAGTTACATTCATTGACATATTCTTGACATAGCATAAACAGGACATTTTTTGTCCAAACCGCGTTAAACATGGCCCCCCTTATGCTAGTACCTTTGGATGTTAAACGCGCTTAAAATCGATTTATGAGCCTTTCAGAATATGCCTATTTTTATCATTTATTCAGTAGCTAAAACTGTTCAGTGTTTTGTTCAGTTTAAGCTTTAGGCTGTGGCTTTGGTTCTGGTTCTGGCTTTGGCTTTGGTTCTGGCTTTGGCTTTGGTTCTGGTTCTGGCTTTGGTTCTGGTTCTGGTTCTGGCTTTGGTTCTGGTTCTGGTTCTAGCTTTGGTTCTGGTTCTGGTTCTAGCTTTGGTTCTGGTTCTGGTTCTGGTTCTGGTTCTGGTTCTGGTTCTGGCTTTGGTTCTGGCTAAGTATTGACACGTCAATTTTTCAGGATTTTTGTGATAGTCACTACTGACCCCAGAGGCTACTGACAAAAGAAAAGCCCACAATAATGTGAGCTTTTTTGATGCATATATTTTTTGTTAGCTTATGGGGTGAGGCTTTCTGTCAGAATTTTACAGATGATGGCTGATAGTGTCACACCTTCCTTTTGAGCTTTTGCTTTAAGTTGTTCTCGCATAGGCTTTGGCATGCGGATGCCTGTATAGATGCTTGGGTTGCCATGACATGCACTGCCACCGCCTCTTCTACGAGGCTTGGTTTCTGGCGGTAGGCTTGACATGCCATCAGTAGCCACGATGGTTACATCGCCACTGGTATGTTTTATATTTATTGGTCGCTTCATGTTAGCTCCTCTTTGCTGCAAAGTGAGATGTTAGTGTAATCGCGTAAGGCGCGTGCCTTGGCCCTAGTCTCTGCCATTCGCAAGGCGTGAGGCCGTATCATTTTATTAGTGTTGCTGACAGTAGCATCACCCCAGCCTGTAAAAGTTCCACGTGCACCTCGCACAATGCACTTGAAAATGAACCTGCCATTTTCCCAGTCATGCTCTATAAGTTCTGTTTCGATGGCTTCTAAACCCATGTCATGAGCTAAGTACAAAAGCCCTGAGTAGAGTACGAAATCAGTGCCCTTATAATCTACTATAAAATTGTAGTATCGAAGCTTGGCTAGTGGTGAGGCTTCGGTCAAGGTAGTACCGATAAGGTTTGCTAGGCTGTAAAGGTGCTTACAATGCCGCTTGTGAGCGAACTGAGGACATGAACATATTTGCCACTGAGGTAGTATCTGAGTAGTCCATCCAGTTGCAGACACGCCAATCATTTGTGGCGTGTTTTTTACTTCGTGACTACTGCCGTCTTCAGCAGTTGTACGTGGTATAAGAGTTGTATTTATCCATTCGACTGGAGCGTATTTATCCGCTTGGCATGCTGCAAGTGCTCTGCTTTTCATGTCATCAATCATTTTAACTTCCTGTTCTTTTTAGAGTTTAATCTTTTCTCTTCATAATTGTTTGGTCTTATATGCTCAGACTTTACAGTTAGTGTTGTACCAGACAACCAGACTTCTACTTCGTAGCTTCCGTCTTCATACATGTCTATGATGGTCACTAAAATATTAATAATTCCTTTTCTTACTACACCATGTTCGCCAATTGCCCATTCTCGGTCTGGGCATCCGTTAGGCACAGATGGCATGAGAAGCATCGACTGTAAGTTACTCATCAGCATTTACCTCAGCCATTAATGTTTCTCGTATAGAGGCTGAATTAGCTATCCATTCATCACCATTACGAAAATCTATTGTAGCTGTACGCCACTGACCAGTGCTGTCAATGGTGCTGACAGTCTCTATTACCAAATTTATTCTGTTAATATCAATGCGATATTTAGCTACAGCATCTAACAATTGCTCTGCTGGAACCGTAGCTAAAAGTTCTTCGGATATGTGCTTTGGTTTATGCTGCAAGAACTGACTGGTCATCATATGGTCTGCTGCCACCAATGCGTTGCAGATACCGCTGGTTGTTTGCTCCCAGATACCCTTGGCTGTGGGTAGGTCATCCTCAAAAACATGTATGCGTCTAGAAAAAATTATGCTTATATAATCTCTTTTTTTCATGACAATACCATTGTTGCTCACAAAGCCTTTCCAGTGAGCTTGCAATCGTTCATCATTTGTTGAATGGATGCAAAGCTTGTGTGTGCCTGTGTTTCCAGTCATTACATACTCTTCATCAATCAGATGCAGTGTGCAATTGCCAATTTTATTAAGTAACTTCATTGTTTTATCCTTGGTTGGTAAGGGTTATAGTTGAGCATTTATTTGTTTGTACACATCATTTAGATAGCTATTGTCTTTGGTAGTTTGGTAGTCAACAACAACCCCCATTGCTTCAATGCAGCCTTGAAAAAGAAAGTCTATCTCTCCCATCTTCACATCGTCTTTTCGTACTCGAACAGTCTCAATCATGTCAGTGTGGCTTAGTTCTGAGAGTACCTCTATAAGAGATGTTGAGCGACGAACAGTCCACTCTTCTCCGTCAAATACTGACAACTGACAGCCGTCGTTTATTAATCGACTTATGATTAAGGTTACCGCTTGTGCCTCTGATGGTGTGGCATACTGTAATAATTTCATTTTATCTCCGTGGTAAAAGAGCTTACGCTCAATGTATATATATCTGATGTTAAACAAGGTGTCCATACTTTTTGACAAAAATAGCTTTTAAAAAATTGTCGTCTGGATAGCTTTTCATAGCTTCCACGACAGCCTCAGATGGTGGATTGTCATCCATGCTAAGAGCTAGCATTGACAACCATTCGTTATCGGCCCGTGAGAGCGCGCTGTGCGCCTCCTGTTGTGCTGGGGTAGGCATAGGTGCTTCTCGTGCATAAGATGGCTTAGAGGGCTTATTACGCTCAATCCACGCTACCATGCCTGTCTGCCAATACTCATACCTCCAACACTTGCCCATGTCAGGTAGGCTTGCCTGCTTAGACATCCAACTGTCCATGCCCTTAGTGATGCGCACCCATGCGTTTGTGTGCCACTCAGAAGGTGGTATCGGTAGGGATGAGTACCAGTCCATAAAAGTCGTGTCCTCTGGACACCTCCAATGCTTTCTGTCAAGAGGCCCTGATGGGTCACTATACTTTGTGTACAAATTGAAAAGCTGAAGACAATGCCAATCCATATCTAAGACGTGAGTCGCATCATGCTTTTCTTCTTTCATCTTCTTAGATAGTTGTACTTTTAATTTAGCTTCTTCTTTTTCTTCTTTGCTTGACACTTCTGTCAAGGGGGGGTTGACACTTCTGTCAAGGGGGGTTGACACTTCTGTCAAGGGTACCCCTGACACTTCTGTCAAGGGGGGGTTGACACTTCTGTCAAGGGTAGGGTTGACACTACTGTCAAGGGTTAGTAGCTGTATGAGCGATGTCTGGCCGCTCCTTTCCTCTAAACCTATCGCTCTACATGACTCTAAAGCTCTTAAGCCTCTGGAGACACTTCGCTCTGATATGCCTACCATATCTGCAAGCGTTTGACGGCTGGCCCATACCTTGCCATTGCTGCCTCCATACCACATCAAAGAGAGCCACAAGCCATGGTGTGCTGGAGGTATAAGCTTTAGCCATGACATGTCATGGATGCGTAGGGTGATAAAACGGTCGTGATGTTTGGACATATGATGTCCTCCTTTTTACTGTCGTGGTTAGTCGATGTTAAACTATCTATACCATACTATATAAGCAAGGATAAAAAATGTATTTATTTATTGATATCGAAACTACTGGTCTGCTGCCCGCTTTTCACGAGGTCATCGAAATTGCCGTTGTCATCTGTGATAGTAGGCTGAACACTACAGCCACCCACTATTGGAGAGTAATACCTCAGAGACTCTCTGATGCAGACCAAACGGCTTTAGCGATGAACGGGTTTGATGCCGAACTATGGGAGAGCACAGGCATATCTAAGAGTCAAGCTGCGTCCAACCTACGCAAGGTATTTGACGAGTACTCCAGACACATTATAGTAGGCCACCACCCAACTTTTGATCTCAGCCACGTGCAAGAGCTTATGTCTGCCCAGCTAATTGATGCAACTATATTTAACCCTATAATTGACACGCGAGCAGTCGGGCTTGAAACTTTTGCGCCATTCGGTATGAAATCAACTAGCCTTCCAAATATAAGATTCTTTTGTTACTGGCGTGACCCAAACCATCAAGCAATGCCCGATGCTTTAACATGTCGTAGAATAATGATTGCTAGTAAACGAAGCTATCTCAACAACGCATTACGCTTGATTATTTCTAAGCTATGTGATACCATTGGTATACCCTATTCGGCTTTATAGCTTAGGGTATATAAGATGGCTCTCCTTTTTATCCGTGGTTGGTGTTTAAATGAGCCATCTTTTCTTTTTAGCTTAAACCAGAACGCTGCCTTTTCATCTGAAGAAGCAATGAATATAGATTCTTTCCGCAGCACTTAGTATTGCTCCAGTCTCGATGAGCAGACACAGCATCCCAACCAAAACCATATGTCGTACATAGGTCATTGATTAAACACAACAATGACTTAAACTGCTGTGGTGTTGCATGTATATTCTCAAAGTTGCCTACTACACATACACCAATCGAATAACGGTTCTTGCCCTTTGTATGAGCACCAATCTTATTTACTGGACGGCCATCTTCAATAGTTCCATCCTGTAAAATAATATAGTGGTATCCAATGTCTGACCAGCCATTGTCTTCTACATGCCAGCGTCGTATATCCTCTACTGTTGTACTCAATGGTGATGCACTGTGGTGTACTATAAGCCTATTAATCTTGCGCATTATCAATCTGTTTAGAATCGTTAATTAGTTCTTCTAATAAAGTCGTACCAAGTAGAAGGAAATCATGTGCTATTTCCCATCGCTCTTCAGTAGTCAAGCCGCCCTTAGAATAACGAATAACTTTTCGTAATGTTTTTATAGCTTGCAACCAAACTTGGTTTTTTAAAATCACTTTTTTCATTTACGATTCCTTTTTGAATATGCTTTACGAGCTTTTGCTGCTGCTGCTTTTGCTTTCGGCTTTGCACCTTTCATAACTTTACGCTTTGCTTTCGGCTTCATATACTTCATTTCTTCCTCGTTATTTTACTTACAGGTTTCTTTGACCACATTTTGCATGACCAATAACCAGCTGTTGTTCTATCTTTTTTGCTCGAGCAGTTATGCCTTTTACGAAAATTAGAACGTGCCTTGGGGTTATCTCTGCGTATTTCCATATTGGCATCACCAAACTTTACTGTTTTAATGCCACCACTCTTAGAACGTACTCGTACAACAAACTTCTTTTTTCCATAACCGGGTTCGCCTTTTTTTATTCGTCGTGGCCCATGTGTTTTTTTAGGTGGTTTGCTTCGCATTCATTACTGCCTTAATGTCTTTGACATCGTTTTCTATAGGGTTTAAACGACCATGCAAACCACTTATTGCCTTGCGTACAATCTCTGTTTGCTCTGAATGTTGAGTAGACATCTGCTCACGCATTTGGTCTAACCGATCACATATTTTAACTTGCGCTTCCATTTGGTCATCAATCTGTTTTAAATGTTTATCAATAACCTGTGGCAAATACTTAGCTGCAAATCTACTTAAGCCCCAAAGAATAGCAACTGCTAAAGCTAATGCACTTACTGGCCCCGTTATTAAATTTATAAGCATTTCATTTGTCATGTTCTTTCCACTAAATATTTAAAATCAAAATCAAATGTTTTATCTGTTGCAGAAGCAGCATCATATATGCGCTGTCCAAATATAATACCGACAACTAAATTGCCAATACCACCCATATTATCTGAAGTCTGCACATAATCTGTACTTGAATGCTCAAATGTTCCGCTTACTTCTATGCCATAAGTAATGTCTAAACCATTAAAACCAAAGTTGCTTGAATCACCAACTCGACCTGTAGAAGACAACTGAATGCTTTTAACAGTATCAGCATTTTGATTGTAGCCTCCTAAAGGATACGATGTTCCAGTTAAGCCATTGACAGAACCAACTTTACCAATGCCACTTATAGCTTGAAACTTACGACCAAAAAAACCCGTGCTAGAACCAGTCAACCCACCAAAGCCGCCTGTTGCACCAGTAGATAAAGTAGTTGAGTTAGTAATAATAGGGCCAAAGTTAAACCATGCTCCGTCATCTAAAATTGGACTCGTACTTGGTATATCAAACTCTAGTAAAACTGAAACAACCAATGCTTTATTTGAACGAAGCTCTATTAAGCTGATGCCTGTGTCTACATAAATCCATGCACATTTTGTCCTGTCTAAATAAACAGTTGCTGTATCTTCTGATGTATCAATTGTAATTCGATGTCCAAATCCATTTTGACCAGCAGCATGAGTAAATCCGTAATTACCAGAATCTATACTCACATCAGAAGATTGTGTTGTTACCCACGCATCAACATTGCCACCTGAACCAGCAGATGCATCATTAACTTTTGTGAAGTTTACTTTTGCTATTGGCATTATTCTCTCCAGTAAACTTCAGTAGTTGTCCATGTGTATGTGCCAGCATCTACTTTTGCATGCACATAAATTTCACTTTGTGTATAAATATTTGTTTCAACTTCAAACATAACAACACCAGTTGTAGCACTTGTTATACCAACAGCTAATGTAGCTTCTGTAGATGGAATTATAATGTCATCACCATTAGAGTCACGAGAAACTTGAACGCTAATTTTTGTCGTTCCTCCTGTAAAAGTACCACTTAATCGTATAATACTAAGTGTAATATTTTCTGGTAAAAATACACTCATGTTCTTTGTTCGGTCATAACTTGTGTTGGATACACTAACTGATGACGGTTTTACTATGATTTGTTTATTTAGTTGACCTGTTTGTGCCATAAGATACCTCTATTTATTTTGTTGGTTTACGCGCTTCCTTTATTTTAGTCCGTCGCATTTCTTCTCTGATGAATAGCATTTCTGGTGTGTCTTGTCTTAAACTGCTGATTAAACCTGCTTCATATAATATTGCACTGGTCATCATTAATCCCATAGGAGAATTCATTCCACTTTGTTGTAAGTGTCTTTGAACTGAAGCGTAATAACCTCTGTCTGATTTAGTCTTTGTTCCAAGTTGTGAAGTTTGTATTACATTAGTAACTTCGACTGTTTTAATAGCATCAAGCAATCTTCGTTGTGCTCCTATTACAAACATCGCTTGTTCAAAATAATAAAATTGTGTTTCTCCTGTCGCATCTGTAAATTTATATGACTTCCCTTTATATGTTGGATCACCTTCTCTTGGTAATACAGGTTCCAACATAAATGTCTTTATAAATGTACGACTAATTAAAGAATCATTAGCAATAATTGGTAAATAAGCTGGTGGTAAATATCTAGATGAATCAGAAGGATTTCGTTTATTTCTATCAGAAATTTGTTGTGACATACCAATAATAAAATTAGCTACGGGCAAAAATGGTTTTCGTTCTTCAACCTTTTTGAGCAACTGTTCTACACGATTATTATATTCATCTTCTTCTGAGATTGACTCCAAAGTAAAGGCAGTTACCAAAGCAAAACCTTCAATAATTAAAGACAAACTTTCATACGAAGGATTAAAAAAACCACCAACCATTTCATCTTTGTCAATGCCATTTTTTGTAATGTATCTGAACATTCGAGAATGCTCTCGGCTATCGCCTACAAAATATGCCTCTTGTTGTTTATTGTATCCTTCTTGTGTACGAATAATTCTCAATGCACCGCTCTTACCACGCAATAAACCTTTAACTACTGCTTTCATTGATTCAATTTGAAATGACCAAAATTGTATTGTTGCTCCACCTGCTTTTCCCAATGCTGTGCTTCGTGCTGCACCATAATCTAACAATGCATTACGACTTAATGTAGCTGCTTGTGATGGGGTTTTACCATCTGCTAAACCTTTAGCAAATACTGACCTTCTAAATACCATATCTGAATGATGACTCCACATAGTATATAATGTGCGTTGCCTTGGATCCATCCATCTTAAAAGCTGTTTACCTTTGCCTGCTTTAGTCATATTGCTATTCAAAGCTAAAGCTCGTAATAACTCATCCATAGATGTTTTTTGAAACTGAGAAGCACTAAAGGTTGTGGCAATATTTTCACTGCTAACTAAATCAGCATACTTACCGTAAGTAATAGACTCACCGTTTTTAGTAACCATAAAAATATCGTCAGCTTTCCAGTTACCTCTTAAAAATTTTAGGTCAGCACCCATCCATTGCATGCTTGACAAAGTGCCAAATACACCTAAATCGCTTGCCATTAACAACGGTGCGCTGAAAAAGTTTACACCTAAGTATCTTAGATTTGGTGCAACAAAACCACCTAGCAAGCCTGTTGTGCTCATTCTTGTTGCTGTATCAACAAAGTTTAAAACACTGTTAGAAGTTTTTACTTCATTTAAAGTTCCTTTTTTTATTGCTTCTGTGTATGCACGATAATTTTCTAGAATTTGTTTCCAATCTTGTCCAGTTGCTTTTTGTTTTAAACGAATAAAATCATCGGCTATTTCTCGTCCTAAAAATAATGCAATACCTTCGGTATCCATAAGTTCAATTCTAGGTCGATATGTATTTAAAATTTGCTCAGAAGGAGATATTTCTAACGCACTAAAACTTTTAAGTTCTGTTGGTGTTCCTAAAGCTACACCATAACTACGCAATGTTGAATCAATTTCTGCTTCAATAAGAGACATAGAAGCAAATGCCTTTGAATTTGTTTTCATTTGTATCGGCAATAATAAATCAGATAAATTTCCAGAATAAGCTGCATTTAAACCAAGAGTATTTGATGTAGCTATTTCATACAAAGTAGTCCTTATATTTAGTCCTTTCGCACTGGCAGTCTTATTTGGAACTAACAATTTACTGAGAGCATTTATGTTGCGTTCTAAATCGCCTAATTCCGGTATAGAGTCTGTTGTAGCAATATTAACAAAGGAAGATAAATCTTTCCCCTCTGTAACATATGACTTTGCCATACCTTCAATTATGCTTGTGCTTAAACCAAATCGTTCTTGTGAATTAAGCAATAATCCTTTGTTACTTACTGAATGTAAATCTTTATGCAGCTCTCTAAACAGTCTAAATATATCTTTTGCTTGTTCTTCATCTGCAACCAAAGCTTTAATTCGATTTACAAATTCATCTCTTGCTGCTACAAATTCTGGTTCTATGTTTTTTATTTTTTGAACTTCAATTTTATGCGCACGAAAAAAGTTATCTAAGTTTTTATTACCTAAAAAGAATTCTAGTAATTCTTTTGCTTTTACAGAAATATTTTTGAATTGTTGATTTTGTATACCAGACAACATTTGTTCTTTGGCTACTTGTACCAAACGATTTGCATCTGTAAATTTATTTAACTTTTGTATAGGATTAATAACCATATCCATATACACAGATGGATATCTTATCATAATGTCTTCTATACCACTCTTCAGTAGAGTCTCACCACGCAAGCTTAATGTATAGATAATAAATGTATCAGCCCATGCTTCTTGACCCTTTTTTGTTTTGATTACAGAATTTTTTAAAGCTGCATTATTTTGCAAGATGTCTGTTTCAAGTTTTTGAAACATTTGTGTATCAAATTTTAAACCTTTCTTTTGACTTCTATCTTTAGTAATTTCTTTTGCAAAATCACGAATATTTTTATTTAATTGTCTGGTTACATCAACATTTGAAGTAAACCAAAACTTTGAAAAGAAATCTTTTATTAAGTTGAAAGTTGTTTCTTCGATAATTATATCGTTTAATAAATTTAATTTTTGTGGCAAATCTAATGCAGATAAATCTACTTTTGCATTATCAATAATAAGATTAGGTACTTTGATGCCATCTAATGTACGCTCAAAAGCTTTTTCTTGAGCTATAGCGTCATCCATATTTAATTTTAGATGAGAGTATTCTCGACTAAACTTATTTTTATATTGTATGCTCGCAATCTTAAGTTGTTCTTCGTAAGCTTTTGTCAATAAAACATTAAGAACAATTGTTCCATCTTTGTGTTGTTTAGTTAAATTGCGAATGTCGTTAATCATTGTTTCAAATGCTGTACTTCGTAAAGCATCAATTTTTTCTTTTAGCTTTAAATATGGTACTGCTGTTTTACTAATGGTTTCATCTGCAACTTTAACTGTTGATAAATAAGCTCGTTGCAATGAAATATCCATTCCATCGTCTAAAAGTTTAGCATGAACCTTTACAAGAGTTTTTGGTCGAAAGAGAAATCTTCCTTTGCCTTTGTTAGACTTTATAATTTGTAAAGCATATTGACGGCCAAGACTTTGTGCTCGACTTTGCACTACACTGTTACGACTGTATTGACTGGCTTCCATGTACGCATTGTTAGACATGACTACTGGTATACGACTTTCGGCTATAACTGTATCCCACGCATGACCCATAATGGCATCCTGATATATGGCAAACTCAACGCGTGATAGTCCTTTATTGTCATCAATCTTACCAATAATTGCACGCAGTTGTTCACTGCTTCTAATTTCATCTAAACCTACGCCTGAAATAAAATTATCAATTTGCTCTGTTTTATTTCCCTCTAAGAAAAACAACTCCTCTTGAATATTATGTTTAATATTTTGAGTATATAAAGTTGCTACCGCTTCTCTGTTTGCATCAGACAACTGCCCTATAGGCACAATCCTGTTAGCATTCACCATTATTTGATTGACAGGCAGCCTGCTAAACAACTCATCGCTTAATGCGTCACGAATCGTTTTTGATAATGCTTCTTCTAACACTTCTGGGTCATTTACTAAGCGTTGATAAAACATATCTGGAACTGCATTAGGATTATCTACTTTATAAGACTCGAGCAGTTTACCTCTATATACAGGTTTTTTTACACCTGCGCGTACTAAATTACTTCTAAATGCACTGCCATATAAAGTAGCTTTTGTTGCTGTTTCTCCGTTCTTTAAAGATTTAATAGCTCGAACATCATTAACAATAAGTTCAGCAATACTAATCGGCACTTTTATTGGATTATCAATGCTTCTTGCTTTTTTTGACCATGTTAAATAATCACTTTCACTTCTAATTTCGTCTGCAAACCTACGTACACCTGCTGGTCTTGCAGGATAATTTTTCAAACGATATATTGATAATTCAGTTAGAGAATTTGCTACTTCTCTTGACGCAACTTGTTGCATATTAGAAATATTTGCAAGAGGTATATCTGGCACAATAGCACTCTGTAATGCATCATCAATCAATATATTGAGTTCATATTTGTATGCTTTGTTTATTTGTCGATTTACAGTAGCACCATAAATTCCACGAGCAACACCTACTGATGTAAAAGCTTCTGCATCATCATATAATTTTAACGCTTTATGTAGCGTTTTAGAATTTATAACTTCACCCCACAAACCCATAGGCCCAGACATTGCTTTGCTAGCTGCTCTTAAGCCTTTAAGAGGCTTTGTAACATATACTAATGGGTCAAGAGGCATAAGCATGTCTGCAACCACAGCAGTCAATCCAATAGCTGTATCAGCTGTATATAAATATCCACCAATAACTTTATCTGTAAAATCACCAAACCCTGTATTAATAGAGTCAGCATACATGTCATAAGGATTTAAATTTGGTGCAGCCTTTTTTACTTCATAGAAAGTTAATCCATTAGCAGCAGCACTTAATGCAACATTAGACATTGTTGTTGCGTGCGCCCAATCTCGATTGCTTTCAACAGGTTGAAACATGTATGTAAATGGCCTAATAGTTTCGCTTGTATATGGTATTCGAAATTGTAACGGGTCATTTTCTGCAATTTTAGCTGCTATGTCATTAGGATTTACAGGATTGCCTTTATCATCAATTGTATATGTAAATGTATCTGCAAATATACCAGTTGCAGCAGAAGCCGCTGCTCCAACTAATCTAAAGATTCCTGATGTTGGTGTCTCAACTATGATGTCTTTATCAGCAAGTGATATTTGTTTTGGTTCTAACAAACCAAAAGGCGAAGATGGTATACCTACTTCTGGTTGTTTATAAACTCGTTGTTGATTAAAATATTCTGGGTCACTGGTTGTTAAAATTTGTGGTCTTGCAATTTGTGAAGCCAACTGTAAAAAACTTGCTGGTTCGTATTCTCCAGTTTCTGGATTTCGTATAGTACCAGTGGCAAAATCAACACCCTCAGAAGGTTTTCTTACAGATGTCATAGCTGGGTCACCAGCAGTATCTAAAACTTTTCGACCAATAAGTTGTTGCAATTTTTCACGCGCTTGGTCTTCTGCTTCTTTATAAGTTATTTCGTTTCCAGAATTTTTAGCAGCAAGGAAAATTCGATTTGCTTCAGCAGACAAATTTTGTAAATTCAAATTTATTTCTGATTGTGGTGTAAGTCTAATTGGAGGTGCTTTTTTTCGACTTAATGATGCTAATGGTGCTGAATACAAAGATTGTAAATTAGCACTTGTATTAGATATTTCTTGTTGCAATATTGGCAACATTTGATTTATTTCAGCAGTGCGTTCTGCACTAATTACATTGCTTAAAAGTTCTTCTCGTAATGCTAATTCTTGTTTTTTTTGATCTTCTAAATTTGCTTGTATAGTATCAATTTGTGATTGTCGTTGTTCACGCAATAATCCACTTTCTAACAACTTTTTTGGTTGCGAAAATGGAGATAAATCTATATCATTACCAGCAATTGCAAAATCATAAGCTGTTTGTGCAGATAATATGCTTTGTTCAATCCAAGGTATATCTTCTTCATTTGTTCGTGGGTCTGATAACAAACGCTTTGCAAAGTCTATAGATGCTTCAACTTCAAGAATTTCAGTTTTTGTTGGTTTAGCCATTAATAATACTCTGTGTCTAGTTCTTGTAAATACTTTAAAATAGCTTCTTGTTCTGTAAGTGGTAAAGTTGACAACTCATCTGTAGTTGTTCCTGACAGTGAAAATATATTATCCATCATATCAGGTGTTCTATTTGACACAGAAATATTTTCATTCATAGGTTCTAAGTTGTTTTCTATTACAACTGTTTCAGGTGGATTAACCTCTGTTCCAAATGCAAGACCAGCAGCTATTCCTGCACGCTTTCTTCTACTTTTTTTTTTTGATAAGTCTTCAGTGCCAGCAATGTATGGCTCTATATCATTAGAAGCATCAACAGTTTCAGGTGCTGGTCTAGTTGTCCGCTTGCCATTCATAGCTAATGCAGCATAATATGCACGTGCTTCATCTAAGTTTTCTTTGTTCGTAAACATCTCAGAAGTCTTTTGTATAATCTGTGCTGCATCCAACTCAGAGTCTGCATCATACAGTTGCATAGCTAACTTTTGAGCGCGTCCTTTAGGCTTAGGTGTGTCTACACCCATCTTGTTGTAAAAGTCAGTTGCAGCAACACCATAGTGTGCAAACGCTTGTTTTTCTGGAGAGTAAGATTGAAATTGCGTTCTAAAGTTTTCATCAGATTTTAATCGTTCATCTAGTTGGTATTGACCTCTTCCATATAAACTGCTGTCATAATCTATCTGTTTACTTTCAGCGCGAGTCATTGATAACGGACTGCGTTGTTGAGTCATTAAAAATCGTTGAGCAGCTAATTGCTCTAAATCTGGTGTTGCAGTTTCTGTTCTCGGTTGCCTATATTGTGCAGCCATTTGACGATTTTGTACAACATCATTCGATAAATTATCTAAGTAATCTTGTGGTACTAACTCAATATTAGTATTTAAATACCCCTTTGCTTTTTCGTACTGTTCAGATAAAACCTCTGGTTCGATCTGATAAGTGTTTAAAAGATTCTGTACTTGTTCTCGTGTTGGTGCATAATTTGTTGCATCTTGCAAATCAAATAATGCTCTTAATGCTGGTGATGAAAATACTTCGGCTGCTTTTTTAGCATCTTTAGAAGTACCACCCATACTATCTAATGTGCCTTGCAACTTATCTTCTAAAGTATCTAATGCAGTAATGTCGGCACTTAAACCCTTTGGTTCAGGTATTGCATCTAGCTTTTTTTGTTTTTGTTCATCAATATATTGTTGATTTAAATTTTCAATATTAACATTTAATGCAGTCTCTAATTTTGCGTTTAAAGTTTCTTCATCTAAACTTAAATTCTTCTCAGTTGTTTCTGAAAGAATTTGATTTTTTAAATGTAAAATATGTGCGTATTGCTCACCAACTTCATTTGCTGAATAAGATTTTATTTTATCTGTTTCAGACTCAATTAATTTATCTATTCTATTTAAAACAGAAGCACTATCTGCTGTACTTAAAGCCGTGCTAATGTCAACAATTAATGCCTGACCTTCAGATGTATCTTTATAATTAAATGCTTGTTCAACTTCTTGTTTAGCATCAGCATAACCCTGCGCACCTTCATAAGTACCTTTGCTAGCTTTCTCCTTTAATGCTTCTCTGGCACGAATAAGATTCAATTGGGTAATATAAAACTGTGAAATGACACCATAAGACAACTTATTTTTTGCTAGAACACTACCGCGTTGTTTTCGCAGTTCACTTAAAGTTCGTGCTGCCAACTTGTCATACTGCAATGCAACAGAAGTTAACTGTTGTTGTCGTTTTGCTTCGCTTATATTGCTAGCCACAAGTTGTTGTTCGAGTTCTGAATAAATAGCTAGATATGTAGCAGCAGACCCACTGCGCCCCATAAGCCCATATATTTCACCATTTTTCATTTTTTTACCTCGCTGTAATATTCATCATTAAATGTTGAAATATCAACTGGATCAATGCCTGCTTTACGACTCATCATTTCATAAAAGGCTTTTTCTCTTTGTAGCTGCGCCTGTTGCATTTCTTGTTTTGCAGCTATGTCTAAGCCTCCAGCTACTGCTTCAGTGCCGCCCATAATCATCATTTGACGACGACGTTTGCGTGCATCTTCCAATTGTGCAATTTCTTGTTCTTGTCTTGATATAGCCACTTGTTGTTGTTCTTCTAACATTTGTTGTGCAGCCAAACGTCCTTGTTGACGCACTTGTTCTTGCATTTGCATTTGCCTATATGCAGCACCTTGACCTAAGTCTTGTGACGCTAATTGTGCTCTGCGTTCATTGGCTGCTTGTTGCTCAATAGTTTGCAATGGCTGTAATATACGACGCTGTGATGCTTCTCGTTGAGCAGGTGTCATACCCAACATACCAAGTGCTTGCTGGCGTTCAAGTTCAGCTAATCGTGCTCGATCATCACGATTAAATTCTTGTGCGCCAGCAGCAATTTGACCACCTGCTTTTACGGCGGCTGATGCTGCTGCTAAACTTGCTAAAATTACTGCTGTTGACATAATATACCTATATAAAAAATGCTTCTAAAGAAAATCCCCAGCTTGTATGGTAGGCATTTGCTTCGCTGTCCGTGCATACACCTATATTTAATGTACCAGCACTTTGAGCAATATCCGCATGAAAGCCACTTGAATTAAAGCCACCACCTGCTTGAATTATTGTGGCTGAATTGCTCTCTACCACACTTAAACCGCTTATTGTTTGTGTAATCTGATTTGGTTCACCAGTATACACATATAACAATGTCTGCCCACTAGCAGGCGATTGTACATCATACTTTGAATAGCTACACATCCACCACTGAAAGAGATAACTGCATGGTCTAATAAACTTTATCTTTAACGATGTGTTTGGCACGACTTGTCGATACTGGGCATTCCCTAAGCCAGATACATATTTGGTGCTAAAGCTTAAACTCAGATTGATTCCGCCATTGTTTTGTCCAGCATATACACCAGACACATGTGTGCTGACATTTCGTATGGGATCAAACTCAGGAGCCATAATATGATTTGGGTCTACAAATTGCGATGACTGTATTGCTGAGGTTTCAATTTTGTGTGTATAAACCTTGACACCATCGAGATTAGCAACCACTGTATTTCTACTTAATGCATCACCGCTTGATAAAGTTGTATATGAATATGCCATTAAGTTGTCCTCATTATTAATGAGGCTATCTGCATATTGTAGACTGCAATTGTATCTGAGTCTGTATCAACATATGCACCATCATTTGTATATTCTAAGTAGTTTCGTCGTGTTGTTCCTGTTGCGTTTTGCTCCCAGACCCCACGATATACACCACCAACGATTATTCGCAATCCATAAATAGTAACATTGCCACCAGCATTCTTGTAAAAGTAACTACCATTTACATTATTGTATGCTGCACTTTGTATTGTGGCGGAGCCTCCATCATCAATATGAAGGAAATGTGGCACTATGGCTGTTGAAGCAATTCCATTTGTTGTACTTAAAACAACATCTGTTGGTTCGGCATAACGACTAGCCGTTATTTGATTGTTCCAATCGCCCTGATTTGGTACTTCAGTCCAGTTTGTCAGTGTTGCATCTGTAATGTCCCATTGCAACCAAAAAGCCCAACAGGCGTTGCTGTACGGGTCTGAAGCATTTGCTGTAATAGCTGTTGTTGTAGTAATTCTGCCACTGTAGTATACACGCAATATGTCATCAGTAGACAAGACTGCATTGACCACCAAGTTTGTGGCTGTGCCACCCGCATCTAATAAGTTTTGTCCTGTTCTTGAAGTCGAATAAGAGCGAGAAGTAGTCAAGTCGTCAGAAGTGCCAACAGAGCCATGTGCCATTGTCACAAGTTGTATACCTGAGCGACCGTGACTTGCGTTGCTGTCCATTTGTGCCAAATCTATTGATTGATCTCTAAAATTACTTTCATTCAAAGATGTGGTTGTTGCATCTGTAACATCTTGAAATTTATTATTAATGTCAGTGGTCGATAATGTTTCTCCACCAATAAACGATGAATTTGTAATAATGCTCATCGCCACCTCGGTATGCTTAAGAGTCGAACACCAAATAAATGAAACATCGCATCAGTAACACCAGCAGCAGAATTTTTGCCATTCATTCTCCATTGCAATAACAACTCAGATGTTCCACTGACTATTGGTATATCTGCTGTAAATCTAAAGCTCATCATAGACTGCACAAAATATCCTGCTGCTGCAACAGGAATACCATTTAAGAGTAATCTTAATTTTACCTTCTGTGATTCTGTGTCTGCAAACTCTTGATTTATAAAAAAGTTACCAGCTATTTCGACATGTAAAAAACCCTCATGACAATCAGATATGGTTTGTGTAATATTGCTATTTACCCAGCCACCACCATATTGATTATACTGAACGCATCCAAAATTAGTTAAACTGACACCACTCGGTTGATAAACAAACTGATCATTTGCTGTCAAAGCATCTAGTTCTACTGCATGCAAAGCATTAGCTTTTAGATGTGTACGATTGCACCACGAAGCATTAGCAGCTGTTCTATCTATGCCACCATTGAATGTTCCTTTATGCGTGTCATATTCATCATTAAACTGTTCTGCATCTACTAATGCAGTGTCTTGCGGCAGTGCTTGTGTCCAGTTTTTCATGCTCGCTTACCTGCTACAATTTTAGTATCTATTTCAGTGTAATGTATATCATACCCAATAATTGTTGTATCATTAGTTGTTTGGATTTCAAAAGCAAAGTTGCTGCATGCGTTTGTTGCTATGGCATATCGTATCTGAGTAACAAACTGATCTTCCCATGTATTTGTATCAAGTATTGCTTTGCCATAAACATATTGATCTATATGGTCAGCACGCTGTTGTTTCATTGTAGTTGCGGCACGTCCAGTATATGCAAAATCAATATAATGATTCATTGGCATAGATACATCACCAGTTGTTAAACAAAAAACAACAACATGATGCACTTTTTTCTTTTTTGTTGGGTCACCAAAGTCGTGCCATTTAGAGAAGTATGTGCTGGTAAAAGCATCATTGTCTACAATGCTATCTGCAACCAGTGATTGCCCTTTGGTTCTTCTATTGCTTACAACAAACAAACCTGCTGGAGTATTAGCAGATGTAGCTCCTGTGTGGTCACCAAAGATTAAATTGCCTGCACGGTCATTTGTAATACAACCTACAGGAAAGTTATCTCGTATAGACCATGACTGTTTATCAGTGTGATAAACGATAGCAATGTTTGGTTTTTCGTGTCCTTCTATTGCAAAATAACATTGCCATTCACGAAGCTTGGTTGAGTATGCTGCTGTAGCACGAGCCAATACACTTTTATTCAATTGTTTAATTGTTCGATGAATGGGAATACTTATCTTTTGCAGTTGTGCAACAGCTCCTCCATATACACCAGCACCACCACCTGAAAACAGATAAACACCATCTTCAGCAAGAAAGATTACACCAAGTTCAGGTATGGTTGTAATTGTATTCGTTGCCCGTGTACCCACAGAACTATTGACCTGTGTTAGTTGAAAATTCGGGTAGGCTCCAGTAACAACATCAATACTTTTTTCTCTGAAAACCAGTAGTGTGTTGTAATAAGCATGCAAGCCTGTAATACCACCACCTCTGCTATTTCCAACTGTTATAAAGTCAAATCTGCTAAACTGATCAGGTCGAAGAGGATTACTGTAATACAAACTGTATGAGTCAGTGTCTCCACCATTAAGGAATAAACATCCTTGAAAATCTGCACCTATAGTAGCCTTTCTAGCAGGCAGTTCAACGCTAACTGTATCATCTGGGGCAGCACTACCTAATGCGATTGAGATTGTTGAGTCATAATATAGGTTATCAACATTATTACGAATGGTTGTAAGGTAATAAAAGGTTTTGTCATTGCCAGCATCAGACGATGTGTTCTTGGTTCTGTAAATGTTTCTTGCAATAATATTTTCGCCACCTGTTGGTATTTCAACAGCAACAGCATATCGAAGCTCCGTTAAAGGAGCAGTAAAAATTGAAGTCCATTGTACAACATCAGATGATACAGATAATGGTGATTCTGAGCCAGTATCACTAACAAAAGATACTTTATAATAAAATTTATTGTCTTTATCATTATTTAATGCTGGTATTCCAAGCCCTTTGCCAGCGTTTCTTTGAAACCACAATGAAACATTTGCTCCTGTTGGTGCAGCATTATAGGCTGGGTCAACATCATATGGTGTTGGTGCTGGTGGACGAGTAGTAAAGCCTAAGGGTGTTGACAATGGTGTATTTGCAAATGATGTTCGATCAATAGGCCACCCATTAAATTTAATCGGAGAGTCTTGTCCATTTAGGATTATGGTAAATTTACCATATGGTACAAACTGTGTAGGCAACTCACTATTGGTTGGGATGGTTCTATTCGAATCAAGTGCTGTAATGCTCATTGTGCTAGACACATCATTAATGTAATAGACTGTACCAGCAGAAGAAAACAATACAACTTCCATTGCTCTATTGCGACGACTATGAATAGATAAATTGTCTATTCTGAGCAAAGTTTGAAACGGTGCAAAGCTGTTTGTTGGAACAGGATTGTACCGCTCATAACCTATGCGTGTTGTCCATCCACCAGTTGTTTCATCTACTTTCCAGTTCCTAATATCAGTTGCCATATTATCTGGCTGTGGTTGTAGCTGTGAAACACCACTAAGATTTCGAACACGATAGATTTTATTCTTCATGATGTATGTCTAAGCGCAGTAAATATTGGTTGTGCATCAGTTCGACCATCAGGCATAAACTGTTTGACCCATCGTTTAGGGGCTTGCGTTAGGTATCGTCTTTCCATTTTTACAACTTCGCTTTCGGCTTTCATTCTGTACATATTAGATTGGGTAAGATTATCAGTCTTCATGTATATTTGTTCAAGAGCCATATAAGCTAAGACCAAATGATGTGCTGATGGTATTTCAGGTGCATCATGCTCTTCGACCAATCGAGGAGGTTTATACATGTATCGTACCGTCATATCGTAATCTGCATCTTGTCTTGGATACAGTCTGATACGCTGTGTGCATCCATCAGCATATGTATATCGTGGATTATTTTGTTCCCAAGTTTGAGCCTGCAATGAACTCAAAGCAACATTATAATTATATGCAGTAGAAATATTTGGTGCAATAGTCGTTGTATTGTTTGTTATATCAGGTATTAAACGCCAAACATTAAGGTCTTCATCGGCACAACGTACATATATTTTACGATATGCAAATGCATTTATACCAAGGTTTTCATTGGCAATTTGCAACTGTTGTGTATCTGTCAATGACAACGATACAACCTTAGACAAGGCTGACTCACGATATGTACCACCAATGCCATATTGATAAGTCATGGCAACTTCAACAGTGCGCACACCTTGTCCAGCAGCAGTTGTATATCCACTTGCGGACACTTTACGAGGAGCTACAATGTTGTAATCGTCGTATTGTATCCAATAATAAGGCATGTTGACTTCATCGAGAGGAAGGTTCCACCATTCGTCTTCATAGCGAGTTAACGGAATCATGCGGCCCGGTTCAACGGGTGTAATAGTTAGACTTCTTTTTGCAACTTGCATGATTTGTATGCAATCTTGCGGTAAATCGATGTATCGCATTTTAAATATTGCAGTACCAGCAGAAGCGGCTGCATCAAATGTTTTATTAACATAGATTGTTGTATCATTCAGGCGAAACAGTACTATGATTTCATCATCATTAAACTCAACAATATGTCCTTCAATCCAATCTGGAAAGACATCTGTTGTAGTCATTATATTGGTTAGACCTGTTGGTGTTGCATTGACTGAAACATCTTTATAAGCAGTTACTTTTGTTTCTTTCTGTGCAAATAAAAATGGTTTCTCGGAAAATAACCTTCGATAGCAATCATTAATAATGTCGTCTGTCTGTTCATCAAAGGTAGTATTGGCTGGGTCATAGTCCAGTATATTTGTGATGTAATCTCGTATTTCAGACAAACGCATATGTACCTCATAGAAAAATGCCCCAGTACACCATGAGCAATGTACTGGGGCAACAACCCAAAAGGTTGTTTAGAAATTGCAAACGACAAATACTCGTGAAGTTCCATCAGAACTAGTAGCTTCAAGAGCAATAGCAACTGGTGCTTGTAAATTAAAAGTAGCTGAACCACCTTCATCAACAGGTATTGCATGAAGTTTACCAAGTACACCAGTAGCCACTAAAGCATCACCAACTGCAACATTTGTCACATCGCCTTTGACTTTAGCTTCTTCGACAACACCGCGTATGATAATTTCTACAGTTTCTGCTGCATCTGCATCATTAACTGCAACACCAATTGGACAAGCTGCATTTGCATCATCAGATTTTGCTTCTCGAACAAACAATGCTTTGTCACCATTGTCTGACTTGCTAAGATCAAGAGACACCACTGCACCAGCAGCAATAGCAGAAGAAGCAATAAAGGTTTCACTTTGACGACGATTTGAACTAGTTACACCAGCGGCTTCAGTAGAGTCATTAAGACTTTGAAGAATAGTATTAGTAGCCATTAGCTTGCCTCTCCATTCATTATCAGGCCATGACCTGAAAGGTTTGCAGTAGTTAACTGTGTGCGAACCATGATGTTTGCAGCCATAGCTGCATAACCACTGATGCGCTCATAATCACCAAGTTCAAAGTATGCATCCTTATCAAAGTATACATTGAACAGTTTAGAGTTCAAGAAATACTGAGATACCTTACCAGTTGTTTGTTCAGGCGGTGCTGAACCATCATCAAAATTTACACTTGTAATTGGCAAGTTAGGGTCAATGTACATCATTGCGCCATTAAACAACAGACCAAGTTTACCTGCCATGTTGCGCTCTTCGGTCATTGAAGTGTAACGCTCTTGGGTAAACAAACTGTTCTTGTACAATTCATAGCTATCAGGTGAAGATAATATAATGTCTACCTCGCCTTCTGGTGCATAGATTTGTGTTTGAATCATCATTTGTGTCATTGCACGAAACAAATCTTCACCTGAAGGATTATAGGTTGCACCTGTTTGACCACTAATATCAACAGAACAGTTAATAAATTGATTTTGCCATGAAGTTTGGTAATCAGTTTTGGCAATACCACCAACAGTTGCTGTTTGTGAGCCAAAAGCCAAGGTATCGAACCAACCGCTAGCACGACCAGCAGCAGAAGTTGAACCGTTAAGACTTTCAAGTTCAGTCAGCACAGTAGAAGTACCAGCAACAACTTGCTTACAGTATTCACGCTGTAGCATGCCCATAACAGACTTAAGTCTTGCCTCAGCGATACGGATGATTGCGCGGTCACCTTTATTGCTAAGTTGTTCTTTTTCTGTCAAGACGATAGGCGCAACAAAGTCGCACCAGTTGTAAGTGGCAGTACGAAGTGGATCGCGAACGGCTAGGTTCACGGCTTCGTAACCAGTTGAAAGTTGTGTAATGTTTGAGTGTTCAGTCAAGATTGTTGGGCAGTCAACTTTTTGACCCCCGTTTGCTTGCTCGACATTACCTGCACGCTGCACCGCATCGAGGAGAGGAATAGCACGAAAGGTGTTATCTACTTCTCGGTCACGGAGAATTCGCAGGGTCGAGGCTAAAATATCCGGTTGGATAGCCATTATTGCTCCAATGAGTTTATTAAATTATTGTTTGTGGGCAGCGTATCCCGAAACGGGGGCTGTGAATCAGCGTATCCCAAACGGGGGCATCATCAAATGTTGTATACATTAAAATTACTTTTGTTGCAACAAATGTTCGTAAATGTCCCAAGCTCCCATTCGATCATCTTTGGGTATAGTGGGGCCACTTTTACGTCCAGAACCTACTGTAAGTCCAGCAGAACGCGCTGCTTTTTTTGTTCTTGTAATCTGGGCTTGTTGTTTTTTTTGTTGAGCTTTTGCACGACGGCCTTGAACAATCCAATAGGCTGCTTCTAAATCAAGATGTTCATTGTCAGAAAGTGTTGAATGTACTTCCTTACGAATCTCTTTATCGGTTTTCAATTCTGGATGCTCTTGCATAAAAGACTCAAGTTTGGTTTGTGCTTGAAACTGCATTTGTTCTTGTCGCATAGGCTCAAGAATACTAGACAATCGTTCAGCGACTACTTTGTTAATGTAGTTATTAAATGACTCAGGTTCAAAGGGGTCTAACTCTGCGTCTGCTGTGGCCATCTCTTGTATTTTTTGATATGCTTCGCTATCAGTTAAAGCCTGCTGTTGACGCGCTACTTCTTTGCGTTCAATTGCCAATGCTTGTGTTTTACGCGTATAGTCAGCACGCAGACTGGCCATAGCACGCTGAACATTATCAGGAGCGTTCTCTAAAACCGATTGCCATGACTCACCTTCACGCAATGCTTCAGCAGCTTTCTCTTCTTCAACTTTAGTTTTTTTAGAATCTTCATGATTAGACAGTAACGATTCAATTCGTTGTTCATAATCATCAAGTTGAAAAGGCGCACCAGAAGTTGAATTTACATCTGGCTTCACATCATCAATAATAGACCCTGATGCGCCTTCAGTATCTATAACAGGTTCAACATCAGTTGTGTTAATATCATTTGGCATTACATTCTCCTTGCAAACATTTGATCCATATCTTCTTCTGCGTCTTCAACTACTTCTTCCTCTTCAACTACTTCTTCGTCTTCACCAAATAGTTCTTCTTCTAAAAAGGCTTTGAAGTCATTATTCTTGACAAGTTTATCAAGTTGACCAATCACCGATGCCAACTCAGCATCAGTCTCTACTTCGGCAAGATTAACTTGCAGAGGCAGTTCCGCATCTTCAGCAGCCGCTGTAATCATCATAATCATTTGCGCTAACTCAAGTGGCAATTGACTAGAGTCGTTGGATACTTTTTCAAATTGCTCAAACTGCATTATTGGTTGATATTTATTAACAACATCAACAAGTCGATTAAGCATGCGTTCTGTAAACTGTCCTTCAGGTAGCTCAATCATCATCGAGCTTTCAATTTCAAAGTCGACTTGATCTCCGGCTTGTTGTAGTTGTTCTCTGTTGTCTGGCAACTCAATACCACCCATATTTGATTGATTTATACTCATTATTCCTCCGAAATAGACCGCGCTGCGGCTGCAAAAGAGTTTGTTTCACGCATAGTACGCGAAAAGGTTTGGATTGTTTTTTCATGTTCAATGGCATCAGACATTTGGTCTGAAATATTAGTTGTTATTTCATCATCGCTTATTGGACGAACACCCATATTAGACATCACTTGTTCTTTGTGTTTATGACTGCGTATATATTGACCAAGCGCACGGTCATAATAACCAACATCTTTGACACCATTTAAAGGTATAGGACGAAGTTTACCAGACTTGTATGCTGCTTCGTGACCGCATACTTGACAATCTAAGCTAAATGTCATGTCATTAATGTCATTCCAAAATACATATGACAATGCACGACAATCAACATCACGACATATGTAACGACGAAAACCTAAGCCATATCCATCATTAAACTGTTGCTCAGTTATAATTTTGTTCTTAGACATTTGGTAAAATCCTACTTATATTTTGTGGCGAAGGTTGAGAATAACCAAGTTGTGCTTCATCCATTGCATTCATAGGAGCACCGCCCATAGATGGTTGCGGAGCCTCTGGCATAGCTGGTGATTGCATTTCAGATTCACTTATTGGTTCAGGCATTAAATCTTCTGGCAAATCATAGTTACGAATTAACTGCTCAAGTAGCTTTTCATTGGGCACACCCAGTTGCTGTAAAACAGGCAACAACTGTACAAACTCTTGTTTCTTTATAGAATCCGAAACAGGTGTAGAACCCATGTCTTGTGCATAAATTTTAAAATCACCATCTAAATCATCGCCCTTTAAAATTTCCACTTTTCCATCTAGTACAATCACATCAGCATCTTCTGTTAAAAACAACTGCATCATTGATACATATACAGACGAAAGTTGCTCAATCATTGAGTCACGCTCTCTAGCCAAACGACCAACTTCCGATGAAGAGTAAGCAGCCAAAGCCGTTACTTCTGTTGCCGTAGCTTTTGTAGCTTCACCACGTGTAAACGGAGCCATTACTGAACCACGCTGAAAATCATCATTGACTTGATTGACATATTGTTGAAGCTCTGTTGGCACAGGGCTATGTGGAACTGCAATGATTGAGCCAGATAAAGTTTGACCAGCACTAAGCTCAACTTCTATGTACTCACCATCAATGCCTTGTGCTAGTTTACTCATTGAGTCACTGTCGAATACACCTTGCTCAACAACCCACTGTCGAGCCGCTCTACGCACCATATTAGCTTGGTATGTCCGAATAATATTTGTCTCTTGTATTTGGTCATATACACGGTTTAAAGCACTCATACCACGCAAAGGCATATCTGGATGACGACTATAATACAACGGAACAATCGGACTAATGGGTGCATCAGAAGCAGACCGAAAAGGTATGTCATCATACTTTGTCTTTGATATAGTATCTCCCTCACCTTCCTCAATAACAACACCAGAATATAAAAACTTCTCGCCATCTGCATAGTCTGGTGACCACACAAACAACTTGTCTGACCGAAAATCATACATCTCTACAACTTCGACATACTCAAATATCGGAGCAGTCTCTTCAGTTGTATTCTGATTGGCAGAGTATGAACGATTTTGTTCTCCGTCTATGTAATCCAAATACTTTACCAGTGGACTACTGACAAAACGCTTGTTTCCAAATTTTGTCTTGGCATCCTCCAATGTCAAATAATACCGATGTCCTGTAAATCTTTGATCATCCCAACTGGCAGCATCTGTATCTACAATCACATCCCATGCATTTATAGCTACCGCACTAATACGCTTAAATGGGTCTGGATTTTCATT
>WLWF01000730.1_pt1 | contig 30692 bp, 21 predicted proteins | sample 6718331 | NCBI WGS metagenome assembly WLWF01 (sample SAMN12718692, study PRJNA515312) | sponge metagenome | isolation source: marine sponge | host: Mycale hentscheli | place: New Zealand: South Island, Marlborough, Capsize Point | collected 2003-05-01 | reverse complement strand
CTCATTGGGAACGATGTTGTACTCACCCTTGATGACAGACACGGCTTCAGTATTACTGAGCTGTCCGTTCCATAGGTAAGCGGCCTTCAACGTCTGGCCAGGTCCAAACTCAACTTCATCAGCACCAGGAGCGACGATGGCATTCGTAGGGAATGACAACCCCTGTGTGTAGAGATAGTTGACTTGAGTCGTATTATCAGCTGCACCAAATGAACTGACAGTCCTCACACGACCAGGCTGGATAGCACCAACCTGTGGGTACTCACCATTGATTGCAGCTGACTGACCGTTGATGTCCCAGTCAAGCGTTCCGTTGGCGTTATTCAGTTCAGCAATTGGTATGCCACTTGCTTTGATCTTATAGATAAAGTCTTCAGTAGTAGTTTCTGAATCAAGCAGTAGCGAGAAGCCACCGTCGAAGTTAGATGAGGAGGTTAGGGAGAAGGTGTCAGCTTCTGTCGTTACTGTAGTAGCTTCAGTCTTGATGTAACTCGTAGCCTCTTTACCTAGCTCTAATTGTAGGCCAAAGTAAAGTCCAGATCCAAGAACTGTGGGTGGTTGTGTACCAAAGTCGCCATCCGTATATGGATTGTTGGAGAAATAGCATCTATAATTGATGATTTTACTGCTACCACTTAGAAGCCTGGCAGTCATGATTACTCTGTACCAGTTATTGGGATAAGGAACTATTTTATAAGTAAAATTATCGAATTGATCTTGTCCGCTTTGCCTTGTTGTTTGAACTTCGCCAGTAAGAAGGTTGACTTGCAACACATACCCTTTGCCACCATTGTCGGCAAGCCACAAGAAAGCATAAACAAAATCTCCTCCATTGTATTTTATAAAGCTGCTTTGAGTATGAAATTCCCCGCCAGATAAACCAGATCTGATTTGCCTAATTACGGCAGATCCAGTTGCTGATGGATTACCGACCTCCGCAGCACTGTTATTACCATCTGGCGCAATGCCTGCATTTAATGTGACAACGGTGGTAGTTGCAGACCATTCAGAAATTTGGGTTGGATCTTCGTTCCATTTAGAAAAATTTTCCCGCTCTTTATCCAACATCAACCCAAGGAACTCACCAGTCACTGGGTCATAGTTAAACCTTGGCTCATCAATAGCAGCAGTCCTGATGATGCCATTAGCGTCTACATAAGTACCTTCTGAAGCACGACTAAACGTACTAGCTGCTGGTAACTCTGGCCTACCGTTGATGACGTTATAGATAGAACGTGGACGTGCTTTGGGATAGAGGTTCTTGATAGACATGATCAGGAAAGTGTCAGGGTTGTGGTTTGAACAGCACCACCATCAGTGGGCTGATATGAAATTGTCAGAGTTGTCCCTGACACAGAAAACTTCAACTCATTAGATAGCGGTGCGGTTTGTGTCGAGCTAACAGCAGGTGCTGAATCAGTGAATGCCAGCTTGCCCAGCAATCCAGAAACAGGTACTTCATCAGGGTCGTACCCCAGATCTTCCTGAGTAACGACTGGATAGTTACGACCATCCGTCTGAGCTTCTAAAACTGGTGCCCGTATTGCAGCAGGATTAACGCGATTGCCATCACTATCAACCTCATCTGTGCCAAGGATGATGTCGCCATCTCCTGCTGGCTGAAGCTGCAACGGTGCATTCGTTCCAGCTGTTGATGGGTTCTGATAAATCTTGAACCCACGCATATCAATGTCTTCCCTAACCTCAAACCCTGGCTGCAAAACTGCATCAGGCAGGATGAAGATTGCCCCAGTTTTCTGGTTGACCGAGAACGTCTCACCAACAGTGAAGTTTCCGTTCTCATCGGTTGATGACTGCCAAACGCGACCACCATTCAGATAACGCTGACGGCTGGGGTTTGGTGCAACAGCAGGCAGCTCGCCACCAATCTCGATAACTTGATTTGCCTGGACTGGCACACCACCAAAGTCAGGGTGGGCTCGGTAGTCCGTCCCACTACCGGCGAACTCAAACGTGTGGCCGCCAGTGGAGATATACGACTGGAGATAGAAGCTGACCGTCAACGGCGGAGCCGCTGCATCAATCAAGCCTTGGTTCTCAAAGACCTTCGACAGGGTTGAGCTGGTAGCACCTGGCCCTGGAGTAAAGATCTGAACCGTATAGCCCTGACTCAGGTCAGCAGGGTCGATGGGATCTGACTTGAGGATCGGATACAGAACACTGTTGATCTCAACGACCATGTGATCAGCTGGTGCCATAACCCGTGGCGGTGCCCAGCCAGTGCCAAGAGTGAAGCTATGGACTTCAATAAACTGATCACCTGCTGCTGCTGCTGTCTTGACTGCCCCTGTAAATACAGGGAGCTCAGACTTGCCGTCAGCAATTAATCCATAACGCCCAAAGTCTGTCGTGCAATTAGACAGATTGAGTTGGGCTCCATTTAATGCTTTGGCATGATAGTGGCAAAAAGTTCCAAAGAAAGAAACAAGTTGCGCATATCCATTGTTCGTGGCCAGCACACCGGGCCCATCGAGCGTAATCTGCGTAAAAGCGTCTACAACAAAGCTTCTTAGGGGACTGTTATCTGCTGGAACACTGCCATCAATAAGAAGGCCACCGCCTGTTGGCTGTGATGTTGTATCTCCACCACTAATGTTATTGGGATCAAAGTTATCGTTATCAATATCGTGATCTGCAAAGTTCGTACAGTTCTGAACGTAAGGGCTTTTTCTAATAAAACTATTTGGCCTGAATGCAGCCACCCATCCCTGCTGGCCGGGCAATCCATAGGTTGGGTCAGGGTCAATAGAACCAGCGCCGCCCCTTGCCCCTTCTGCCTTAAGACCGGCAAAGGTAAACCCGTTGATGTAAGTTCCTGAATCACACAGGAAGATCGTTTCCAGTTCAGTCGCGCTTGTTGGGTGGACGAACACTGAACGAATTGATTGGCCAACAATGCTCAGGTTTTGAGCAGTGATGGTGATCGGCAACTCCTCTTGATAAACGCCAGCCGAGCACACGATGATGCTGCCGTCGCCGTACACCGTGTCAGCATTGGCCTGTTCAACCGCAGCCTTGATTGTTTTCTTTGGCTTGATTAACTGGTGACCGTCGTTGAAGTCTTCGCCATTCGTGGCATCGACATAAATAATCTTTGGGTAAATCGTTGGCGTTAAGGCGTCGCTGACCAACGCCACCCAGTTGTTGCCATCCCAAACCCATAGCGTTTTTGTCTGATCATTCTGAAACCAGAAACGTCCCGGCTGATTGACAGATGAACCTGGCAACGTGGGGCTGACAAAGTTGTCATGGCGTTCAGCGATTGCACCTGCTGTTGCCTGTGCGCTGTCGTCCCACGGTGGCGTCTGGGCCTGCTGATCAGCAATCGTTCGGCTGGGGACGTTTATCCACTGGTCAGTAATGTCGTCATACCTAAGAACATCCTTGTCCTCAGGACTGGTGATCGTGACATCACCAAGGTTGTCCAGATCAACAAAGTCACCAGGGCCACTGCCACCACCAGTGATTTCATTAAGCCAGTCATGCAGTTCTTGATCCAGATAAAGCGATTGCTTCTCACTGGTGTTCAAGTCTTCGGCAATGATGTATGAGCCATCTTTCCATTGCACCTCCTGCTGGCTAAGCAGCGTCCGGCGCTGGATTTTGACTGACTGATCAGTGCTAGGAATATCCCCAAGCCTTACCTGCTTGTCTGAATCCCAGATGTACTCACCAGGGCCAGGGCTGCCTGCCGTGACCACACTCAGCTCTGTCTCCGAGCCATCGATGTTTTCAATCAGATAAACGTAAACGCTATCTCTAGCGACGTAATCAAACGTGAGGCCAAAGGTCTGCTTGACGCCGTTACCGGGTTCAATGTCTGCCGAGTAAAACGTCATTCGTCAAGCTTGCACTTGTGCAGACCTCAGTGTATAGCGTGTCTACTGTCGAGACAGCCCCAATGGGGTTGCCATCAGATCCTCTAACCCTGCGTTCGTTTTTATCTGCTGGTTAGCCATCGCCTTCTTCACGTAATCCGGGTGAAGCTCCATCATTCGCTGGGCACCGTACCAGCTGTAGTAATTGACGATTGCGTTGTAGACCTTATAGACCTGGCGAGGGTCGTTACCCTTTTGGCCTTGCTTACGTTGCGATAGAGATCGCTCGCTTATTGGGTCACCCATCCTCTGTGTCAGCGATGGACTGTTAGGTGTATTCAGATCAGCGTTGTAAGACGGATCAACACTCAATGCTGTCAACGCCTGTTCCAGCGTTCGGCCCTGCACAAAACGATTCACGTCGTATTGATAAAACCCTGTATCGATAAAGGCATTGGAATTACCAAGGATCATTTCAGCTGGAATATCACCTGTCGCGGACCACATGCTTTCTCGATAATCGTTCTCCTCTTCAATGCTCATCGTTGCGAAGTTGCCGCTGCCTAACTCTTTAGCGCCGAGCTTTCCATCAGCGTTAGGAACATTCCCAAAACCATGCTTCACCAACCATTGGTCAAGTGGTTTGTCTTTGATGATGATTGGCGCAAAGGGAGAAGTCGCATCCCACGGCAGGCCAAAGGGCTTCTGCCTTTCACGTCCCATCCAATCACGATGACGCAGCTTTGCACCAGGCAGCCCAAGCAATGGATAGCCACGAGCAACAGTCTGGGTGAAGTCCTCGAACAATGCATAGTTCGGATCCTTGCCAATGGCTTCCAATTCAGTTGGCGTCATCTGCCTTCGATCAGTGGTGACTTGGTTGGGGTCAGAGAAACCACGCGATCCAGATGTCAATGCACCTGACAAAGGGAGAATGCCGTTCATATTGCTGCGCATAATCCGGCCCCATTGCACTTCCCTGCCCACCGCTAACCCGCCTAAGGCAGAAAGAATATCCAGCACCGAGCCAAGAGAATTTTTGTTTTCAACAGCTCTCGCGTAAGCCTGAGTAATGCCATTCATCAATCTGCTCTGGTCGCCTTCTGTCATCAAGCCTTCACTGAAAGCTCGCATCACATCAGCCTGCAACCCCATCAGATCAACTAGATCAATCGATGCACCAGGGAAGAGAATTTTTGAAAACCCAAGAGCAGCTGTTCCACCCAAGCTGAACGAATAAGGCGGGATCTTGCTATTTGTCAGCTTGCGGTTCTCAGGGTTAAACGGACCACCATCAGTGAACAGTCCGGCTTGCCATAACGCTTGCGTTGCTGATGCAATAAAAACTGATTGCAATGCACGCGCTCTATCTTTAGCCATCTGCTGACCGGTGTAAGGCAACTCTTTGCCTTGAACTTTTGCTACACCCTGAAGAGTTTCCCTTCTCAAGCTGTCGGCAATGTTGAACAGCAGGTCACGGCTAACCGTCCATTTCAATCCATTGATTGGAGTCTGGAAGACAGGAACCATCCAGCCAACAATGGGGTTCTGCCGCATTTGTTGCACACCACCCAGTACTGGATCCCGCAGCTTCTGGGTGAAGGTCACATCCGCACCACGCTCTAAGCCTGCCTTTCCAGCGGGGCTCATTGGATTAGGCATTCCGTTCTGATCATTCATCAGCTTGAGACGCAAGGTCTCATTGCTCATATCGGAGAATTGTTTTGCACCAATAGACCGTCGAAGCTTTGCTAATTCATCGTCAGTCATTGCGCCTTTGAAGACTGCTTTGTCTGTCAGTTCATTGGCTCTATTAGCAACCCATTCAGATTTTGAGACATCCGTGAGTTCAATTGATTTATCCCATTCTTCAACAGCTTGGATGTATGACTCATGGCTCGACTTCCAATCAAACGCCATCTTGCGGTTGATCTCATCACCAGCGGCAAGCAATGTGAAAGAAGGTGAGTAACCAGCTGTTGATTTTCTAGCGCCAGGAATTTTTTCAACAATGCTGCCAATTGCAATACGAGCCGCTGAATTAAGCAGGTTCATTGTTGCAACAACATTGCCAGGTGCCACACCACGACCAGTGCCAACAACCTTTTCCCATGCATCATTAAGCTTGTCAAACTCAGCAGCTTTGCGGTTTGCAAGCGATCCAGTATTAAAGCCTTCTTTTAATTCTGCTTTAGTAAATGTTGCTTCCCCGTTTGTGAGGATTGACATTGCATTGCCCCATGCCGTACTAAAGCCTTGGTACGTTTGAGCAGATGCGTACTGTGCCGCCTTGAATCCATCACCTGGGCCAACCCGAAGAGCACCTTCATAAACATCTTCCATCATGTAACTGGCATTAACCAAAGCCCCTGACACCACGTTGCGCTGGATGAAAGTTGCAGGAGAGGAAAATAAATTTGCTTTCCTATAGTTATTAAGCAAACGCAATTGAGTGAAAAAGTTTGCTTCCGTCAGGCTTGAATTCACATCAGCAGCAAGACGTTTTGCCCTAGCCACTTTATCTAAAGCTGGGGCATCACCAGTCTCAATCGCCTTCAAGATCTGCGTAGCAAGGCTTCCCTCTTGCAATGCAGCAAAAGATTCATTGCCGTCATAAGTAACCTTGCCAAGCAATGAGTCAACGTCTATCTCTTTGTTTGAGAATTGTCGCGCTCGCAACGCTTGCCCAGCTTTACGAGAGAGAGTTGCATCAAGCTCTTCAAATGCAATTGCAAACCTAGTCATGTTGAGAAGTTCTGCCTTCTCTTTATCAGTAACCCCAATGCCTCCTTCTTTGATTTGGTCGGCGTATTCCTCCAATTGAATGGTCAGCATCCTTGAAGAATCCATCTTCAATCGCTTTGACTGAACCATTGCCAATGGCAGGCCCGCAGCTTTCTTTGCATCTTTTGAAAGGCTGGCCAGTATCTCTTCTGGGTTGCCACCTTGCAACGTCAGCTGAGCCATAAACTCTTCTGTTGCAACTTCAGCAGTGAATTGCATCATTAAGTCTTGGCCACCTTTCGTTGCTGCCCGCCTTGCCCCCATCATTGCAAGAACTTGGTTTAAGTTCTCCTCATTAAAATCAAGATCTTTGTAGTTGATGTTTAAGCCAACCTCTCCTCTCGGCGTGACTTTGTTGTCAAAGATAGATTGAACTGTCTTCTTTATTTCATCCTCCCCAAGCTTGGCTGCCATGCTGTCAAGATCTTTTGCAAAGACCTCTGGGTCTGCATAAGACGTGGTGCCGTCCATCATCTTGAACTTGGCACGCGGTTTCTTTGCCTTAGGCGTGCCTGCATCTGCATCTGAAATCAACGTTGCGTCAAGAGCACGATCAACCTTCTTTTGCTTTGCAATCTTTTCTTGCATTGCCGCAATTTGTGCGGCGAGATCAGGGCATTCAGGCATTGCAATTAATCTCCTGCTGTTTAAGCATTCTGGCAAGCTCTTGCTCATCCTCGCTCAATTGCTTGCCGAGCTTTGAACTTGCGTCGTTTAAGCGTTTTAGTTCTTGCTCTTCAGGCGTGGCTTCTGGTTTTGGTTTTGCCTTTCGCTTTGGCTTTGGCTTCGCCTTTGCTTTCGGCTTGGCTACAGGCTCAGGAGCTAACGCTTCAACCAACGTTTGCTCTGACAACTCATCACCAAGAGAGATGGGCTCAAGCTGTCCGACATAAGTTCGTTCACCACGTGGCGTGACTGCTTCAAGCTGTCCGACATAAGTCCGTTCACGGGTTGGCACTGAATACAAGAAAGGATCCATCAACCCCATCTGCTTCTGCTCTTCCCACGTCATCGTGTCCCATCCCTCCTTCTTCATCAACGCTTGCTTGGATGCTTGCTTGCTGGAGTTATCCAACTCCGCCCAGTCGTAACGCAGACGAATCTCTTCAAGCATTGCCTCGGCTGATTTACCACCAGCCTTGTACGCCGGAATCATGTCGGTAGCAAACATCAATGGCAGCTGGCCAGTTTCATCTGCGAATAACGAATCGATCAGCTCGGTTTGGTTGAAATCAGGTTGCGGAACCTTGGCTGGGATTGGCGTAACGTCTGGCTGCACCTCACCGTTATCAATTGCTGCCTGCAGAATCCTGCGCTTGAAATCATCTCGCGTAACTGCATCCATCCCTGGGCCACCAGGAAACTCAGGCGGGACAAGATCAACAACAGGATTGCCATCAGCGTCAAGGGACTGGCGCAAGCTGTTGAAAGGCAACGATTGCTGCATCTCAAATTCAAGTTGCCGACCGACAGGCTCAAGAAATTTGCCCTGCTTCTGGGCAAACTCAATCATCGCGTCAATGATGTCGTCCTTTTTGGCGGACCAAACCCTTCGCCCTGTACGTGCTTTCAAGATCGCGGCAATCCGTCCATCACCACTGACTTCAAGTGGTGCATTCATCTTGCGCAGCAAGTCCCGAGGGAACTGCTGCAATGCTTCCCGATACGCATCAACAGAGGCATAACCACTGGGAGATTTCGGGGTGCGATACATGCCAGATACCTCATCCCATTCCATGTCAAAGAAGGGAGGCATCTCGATCTCAGCCTGTGGAAACAGTTCCATTACGGTCTGTTGATCCATCGCCAGGTTGAGCTGATCGCCAACCAGAAATGGCTGAGCTGGTGTCTGCTGCAAACGCTCAACATTTGCCTGCAATTCTTCCAGTTGTCTGGTCAAAGGATTCAGCTTTCGCTTAGCACCAGTTGCCGATAACTTTTTCTTGGTGCCATCTGGTAGCTGAACACGTTCATTGACTTCAGCAATTTGACGCTGGACTTCATCAATCTGTCCCTGAACTCCCTCAAGCTCAGCCTGTTTTGCTGCAAGCTTTTCATTGACATCAACGTTCGGCAAGATCTGCCTGAGCTGTGCATCGTCCAGTTCGTCAAGTTCCGCTAGAAAAGTGCTGATCTCTGGCCTTGGGTCAGGTGCATCTTGGAAAGGAAGCTCAACCTGCAACGGTGGGATCTCTCCCTCAGCTCCACCACTGATCAAGTTGGTGATGGATTGATCAACTTCAGCCAACTGGCTAGATACGTCCTGGCCTTCCTCTGCCATCTTGAGGAACTTGCCACGCTCGACCTGCAACGCTCGAACCTGCAGCTTCACCTCTGGGTCAACGTTGCCAGGAAAGCTCAACTCATACTGACCAGTTCTTTGCCTGACCTGTAAACCCATCTCTTCAAGACGAGTTCGCTGCGCTTCAACCTGTTCAATCAATCGCTGGTCAGAAGTCGTTCGACTAATTGCTGAATCGAAAGTGCCTGCAACAGATCCAGGTCCAGCTTCAAACTGCCCGTAATCAAAACTGGTTCGGCCAACTGGTGGAAGCGATCGGGCACCTGTATCAACTAGGTCTGCAGCAGCAGCCGGTGCCAGCGAACGACTACCTGTAGGAACTGGCGCTGGCAATCCTGGCTCTGGTCGAGCACCAGGAACAGTCATCATTCGGCCAGGTGCCTGAACGGCAGCGGCTTGACCAACACTGGCGTTATAAGGGGCCAACTCGATGTCAGCCATCTCCTGCATAAAACGCGGCAGGTCGCCATTCGTGGCGAGTCTTCTGGTGAGTGGAACAGCAGCACCAGCCCCAATCAGGGCCAATGGTGCAGCGACACCATCCGTCACCAACGATTTGCCAAATGCGTCCAGGTAGCTATCTGTTTCCTCGTCATATCTGCCAGGCAATTCCAGCCCAACGGCATCACCAAGGTTGGCGATATTTCCACGGGGGTCTTGGTAAACCGTGCTCAATGCGGTGTCAAATAAACCTTCAGCGCCAAACCGGCCAAAGTTCACAGCACCTCTGACTCTTCTGTCAGTTGCAGCTTTCGCTGCAATCCTTTGAGCAGCACGAGTTTTAACTGCAGCTTGGCCTAAGCGCACCAATGCTGGAATCCTGCCCAGCTTGCTAAGGATTGCCGTGCCAGTCGCAGCGCCAGCAACTTCACCAGCAACGACTCCACCCCATACTCGGCCACCTTCATCCTGTGGAAGGATTTCCTCTGACCGTCCAGTCAGGGTTGTCCGCTGAGGATTCAGCTTTGCGAGGTCTTCCTGCCGGATTTGCCATGCGTCACTGATATCTTCTTCCTTGCCTTGAATCCTGTCGCCAAGTGCATTCGTCAGGTTGCTGACTGCATTGAAAGGTTCTGAAATGATCCCTTCAATAAACCCTGGCGATGCAATGGAATTAACGAATTGGCCTAACGGTTTCAACGGACCAAGCGATTCTTCAAACCCTTTGGCTTTCTGAGCACGACGCTGATCGGGACTCATCCCGTACCACTCTCTGGCACTCACCCCACCGATCTTGGTGTCGGCACTGATGTAATTACCAAAGTCATCCTTGACCTTCCCGGCCATCTCCTGCCGGGGACTATTGCCCTGCCTTGCGGTGACAGGCTCCATTCCCAGCATGTCCTCATCGGACAGCTCAGGGATTTCAAATCCTTCAAAGTCGTTCATGAGTGTCCTAGGGGGTAAAACCGAGAATGGCGTTGGCAGCGCGAGACCATCTGGCCTCTGCTTCAACAGTGCGAGGCAGGTTTAAAGGCGGTGCCACATCCAGCCCACGGCCAACACCGTGAGAACCAGGATCACCTGGCCTCAGTTCAGATGTGACCCTGAAACCTGCCGCCCTAAATGCAGCGGCGGCACGCTTACGTGCAGCAACCGTCGCGAACTCATAGTGGTTGTGATAGTGATCACCGCCGTGGCCAGCTGAATCAATAATCACTGCATCGCCGTCATGCGGCGCAGTCACATCACCCGTGACGTACTGGACAATTTCATACCCAGAAGGTGTGACCCAATTGCCATTAACAGCGGGTGTGCTCAGGCTTGGCACTCGCAGACTTGGTGGCAATGTTCCAGCAGCCGCCGGTCTTTCAAACATGCTCATTAGCCATGCGCCAGGGCTTCGACCTGAATACGACTGATCACCCATTGGATCTGTTGCAGCATCAAAGTTGGCAGCGGCAGGAGTATTTGCTTGACGGGTTCGCTCAACTCTTTTTTCAAGCACTCCACGAAATCTGCCCTGGGGGTCCAATGCCGGATAAAACTTGATTTGCTCCAATAGATAACGGTCAGTGCTGGTGCCTGCTTTCGTGGCCAAGTCATATAACTGGCGGCTGACAGCTTTGCCTTCAGTAAGGGTTTTCATTTCATCGCGAACCCAGTATTGATTCATCACTGGTTCCTTGGCGTACTGCCTTGCTCTGTTCTGCTGAATGGTGTCTGCTGATGCGCGAGGCGAAGGATTGTTCTCAACGTCAATAGGCACTGGTGATCGCGGTGTCCCATCACTACCCGCTGGTGGTGCTGGCTTTTGCAATGCTCTTTCCTTAGCGTCGGTGAAGGCCTTTGAATCACGAACAGACTCAACTGCCTCCTCTCTCAACTGGGCTTGTACGTCTAAGGGGATATTCTTTCCACCATTTTTGTTGCGATATTCAGTAAATTTATTCCAGATTGCGGTTTCATACAAGCCTCGAACTTCATTGGCGTATTCCACATAGCGTTGAGATTTTGCATCGATAGGCGCACCTTGATATTGCAAACCTAATCCTTGGACAAAACTCATTGAGCCCGAGCCTTTAAGCCCAGCAATGCCTTTATCGTTTAAGTCTTCTTTGACATAACGAGAAAGGTTTGATTGCAGTGCCGCCCCTGTTGGCAACGCACCAAATGTTTCACGGGCAGCAGTTATCTTTTTCAGATACTCCTGATACTTTGCAGCCCGAGCCTCCCTAGTTGGCTCCATTGAGGCTAGGGTTCTCGCGGCTTGTATCGTTGCAGAAATGTTTTCAGGGCTTACATCATTAGGCGTCAAAGTCTCAAGCCTTTCAATTATCTCTGCCTTTTGGTCAAACGGAATCGCATACTGCTCTTCATTTACTTGATCGGCTTCTGACAATCCTTCACTAATGATTTTGTCTACGTCCCTGACTCCATAGTTGATCGCCTCTTGCCGTAGCTCTGCCACACGCGCTTGCCTTTCTGGGCCATCACGCAACCCTGCTATTCCCCGCTCAGGGTCAAGCATTAAGTCTCTGATGTATCGCTCCCCTTCATTCTGCAATAAATCATCGCGCTCTTTAATAAGTTGCATCCCTTTATTCGTATAATCATTCAACTCAAATGGATTTGCATCCAGCCATCTTGGGCGATTTCTAATATCTTCCTGCCTGTTCCCAAGCCTTATGTTGCCAATTGCATCACGAATACCAGGAATGTTTTGGGCATAAACAGCACCTAAACTCTCCTTGATCTTTTTCATTGCCTCCACTTTGTCCTTGCCGCCAAGCATTGCTAACCCTGCATCAATTTGTTGAGTTAGCTTGATGCCTGCAGCTTGGCCAAAGCCCCCACTTCCTGGCCGCAAGACGGTGCCGTCTGGCAACGTGATGCCATCCATCGACATCTGCATCAATGTCGAGTTCACTGCATAATTTGTTGTCTCAATTGTGCTCTGATACAACTCCTCGTTATACAGCTCACTTTGCTTCTTGGTGAAATTATCCCAAGACTTATTCATGACAGGAGTCACGTAATAAGCTGCTTCAGGCTCACTACCTGTCAGGCCAAACTGACTCAAAACTTGCTGAGTCTTTTCCTGCTTGAGCTTCATCAGCTCAGGGCTGCCTGGCTTAATTCCAGCCAGCATTCCAGCCTCATTGCCCAATGCGCCGTTTAAGACAGAAGACACCTGGCCAGCGGCAAGCTGTGCCAATGCACGCCTACGGCCAATAGCCTTCCACGGGTTGGCCTCACGCAGTAAAGATGCCCCAACTGGGTCAGTCTTCCCGAGCTTGGTGATCATCCCAGCAGCTTCTGCAGCACCAGCCTCTTGGTTTTGCTGCAATGTCATGACGCCAAGCGTCTGCTGGTTCTTCAGTTCGTCGTAATACCCAGCTTCAATGCTGCCTTTCGCGTATTGCTTAAAGCCTTTATCTGCCAATGAAACTAAGTTCTTATTCAACCCACTAAGGGCTGAAGCCATCTGTTCAAATTGGTTGAACCCGCCAACACTGCTTGTGCCTGCCCGCTGCTGAGTAGCAATCTGGCTGACACTATTCAGCAATGGCTGCTGAGAAACACCAGCCCGTCGCACCTGTTGCGGATTGATGAAAGTGTTGAGTGGCTGAGCGACAGGGCGCAGCTGATTCTGGAATAAACGTTCAGCCATTGGAATAATCTCCGAGAAGCCCAAAATTGAAGCCGCCGCCAAACGGACTGCCAGTGCCTGGGCCTTGCGAGCTAGTAGGTGTTTTCAATCTGTTCATCCCTGAGTAAGTGCTGAAGCCTTGCGATACGCCACCGATCAATCCAGAAGCAACGCTGGTGGCAAAGGCTGCATTACTTGGCGGCGCACCCGTTCGACTTGGCGGTGGTGGAGTCATCAGCGTCGGCAACGGTGCAAACGGTGCAATCGGATCAAAGATCGTCTGCGTTTCATAGAACGATTGACTGTTCCATTGGTTGAGATATTGAGTGACCTGCTGGGCTTGCGTATCTGTGTATTGGTCCTCTCTCCAGTCAGATTCAATTGCTGCCAACGTCATTGCATCGCCAAGCTGAAATGCGTAGTTATTGACGATGCGATCAACTGAGTTGCCTTCCATCTCCATTGCCCTGACAGATGACCTGGCAGACAATGCTCTCCATGTGTATTGCTGCTGAGCTACTGCAGCACTCATTTCAGCTTGAGCAAACTGATCTGCAATTGCATCACTGCTGGCCACAAAAGATGCACCGGCAGACGCTCTGGTTTCGGCTACGACCTTCGCTTGATCCGCTGCTCTCAGCAGTTCAACGTTGCGCTGAGAGTTGGCGTACGCCAGCTGCTGGTTGTAATTGACAGTCTCTTGCCAGAACTGATGCTGCTTGTTTGCATCCTGAACGCGAGAGTTAAAACCTGCCTGCCACATCGAAAAGCGATTGTTGGCATTCTGGAAAGCAACGTCATTCAGATACTGCTGCTTTGCTGCTTGCTGTTGGTTAAAAGCACCAAAGATGCCCATCCCAGCTTGCAAGCCACCAGTGGCCAGACCTGCAACCAATGGCGAGATGACAATCATTACTCAGACCTCCAGAACTCACAGAACAGCGCGGCGCTTTCTCCTAAGGGTCTTGGAGGTGCGACGTTGAATCCCAAATGCTTGAGCCATCGGATGCTGGCCGTGTTCTTGGCATAGACGTCATTCCCGATTGCCATGCCAGCCGCACTCAAACAATGATCTACCCATAGTCTGCCTTCTTTGCACAGCTGTAAACGTCTTTCACGAGTTGCCACAAGGTTATCTGTTCCCAGCATCCATATTCTGTTCTTCACGAGACCCGTAATTCCCACTGGCTCCCCCGCATCAGTCTCTATGCAGCGGCATAGGTCGCTCTGATGCCAACTGGTCAAAACCGCGTCCAAGCCTGTCATGCGATGGCTCAGCCAAACTTCATCGCAATCAGCCTTCCTTAAATTACGGCCAATTTCGTAGACACGATGTGAAACCGGTTCAGCCCACTTCATTGCAATGCTTGCGCTCTTGTCGTCAGTAAAGCTACCCATTCACAGGTGGAGAACTTGCAAGGCAGTGGTTTGTTTGAAAGAAGTTCTACATAAACCTGATCGCCCTTCCCGTAGATCGGTATTGAGAAAACACCTTCCGAATAACGTTCATAGTTATCTGATAAATCAGCAGCCGATGGGCGACCAATAGCGGCGTTCATCACACCACTTACTGTGCCGTCGTAGGTGTAGAGCCCTGGCTCTCGATGTTCAGGTAATGTCTTCACCTGAAAATAGCCAGTTTCGTGATACCTGAGCTTGGCGTTCCTGACCTGGGTTCGAGTCGCATTAGCTGCTGTCTTGCCTCCACCAATCTCTTTGACCAATTTGAATTTCGTGAATCGATACCTGAATTCAAAAGGCTCACCTGCGGCAACATCACTACCTGAGTAATCGCCCCTACAAGTCACCGTCGTGCCAGATGCTGTCTCCCCTAAGAAAACAGGAGCCAATGCCGCTGGATCAGCTGCATCCCACATCGTCCAGATTTGCGTATTGCTTGCAGCTGGGTAAGGCAACGTGAACGTAGTTCGGTTGCTTTGCGCGTCATAAATGCCAGCGGCCATACGCAATGGGACTGGAGTTTCTGCAGTGCTCGTCACTCTGCGATCAAGCAAAAGCTTGAACGGGGCAATCGTCACTGTTTCCGGCTGACGATCAGATACAGGCATCTTTTCCAAATAAACGTCATTGCCGTATTGGGTCAGCAGATAAAGAACTTCTTCGACACAAAGCACCTGGAGAATTTGGTCAGCTCCGCCCAGTTCAAAGTGGCTCCAACTGGACTGCACTCGCTCAGCTCCACTGCCGGAGTTACGATAGAAATATTTATAGGTATAAACACGGTTTCGATAATCAACTCCGTCCGCATTGCGGCCACTAATTGCATACAAGCCATTACCCGTGTCATTCACCGTCATCTTGAAAATCTCTGACGGGATATAACTCGACACGTATCCAGTCAAATCAGCAGCATCAGCTGTCAAGGCAGTACCAGCGCCCCTTACGCTGAACTCGCGCAACTGAGTCCAGTCTCCATTTTGCTGAGCAAAGATGATTCCGCTGCCTGCCTGCTGCGGCCTGACTGTTGTATCAACCTCAAACTGAGTCAAAACCGTCAGCTGCGCTGTCCTAGGTGTCAAAACCGTTTCAGCAGCATTGAAGCGAAACTGATACTGAGCACTAAAAAGTATTAACTCATCCTGATATGGAACTGCGTATTTGAGAATAGATACTCTATTGTTGCTGGCTACAACATCAATAGGATCTGTATCTAAAACAGTCGTAACGGTCTCTGGGAAAAAAGAGAAGAATTCTCGCGTGCGACTGAGAATGACGTTTTCATCAGAAAGAAAGCCTAATCTGTTCTTGTAAATAAAAACATCCGCGATCACATTGCCGACAAAACTAGGATCTTTAGCTGTTTCATAATCTCCACAAGTGCGCTCACCCCAGCTGGGAACCGTGTCAGGAATGTTTGCGACTGTCTGACCATCTACAGCCCCAAACCAAAACTGAGGCTTTGGCTGTGCCCCTGTCCTGATTAAAACGTGAGGCATCGTCACTGCCTCGATCTTGTACTCAACTCCAGGGCTTACGGTCTCAAGCCATGAGCCTTCGCCAAACGTTCCGTCTCGCGGCTCAAACTCCACGTAATAACCATCAAAATTATTCCCTGGATCTCCTTCAATTTCAATCTGATAACCCTGTGGCGCAATTGTTGGCAGTTCAGTGAAAGACTGAACAGAAGACAAAATTGCAGTGATAGTCGCGTTTGCCTTAGCGTCCGTTGCCTTAACCGTGATCGGGCTTGTTCCCCATATCCAAATCACCGATCCAGACTGCTCAAGCGTATAACCAGTCAGACCAGCTGTGCCAAGTCCAGTAATGATCTGTTCAGCAATCTCTTCTGAGCTGATCCGATTCTCAGTAACAGTCGTGCCGTCACTAACGACTGGGGCGACTGCTGTTTGAACTGTGGTCTCAAACCCGTTGACATTGACGGTGTATTCATTGCCGTAAGCAGCCTGCTTGACCCAGATCAAACATTCGTGCGGGGGTCTCGCCACCTTTGGCGCGACAGCCGCATCCATTGCTACAACCTCGTTCGTGTTGATCACAAAGGTGTAATCCGCAATGGTTACAGCCCGGATCTGCTGCCTGGCATCGGTAACGCTCGACAGATAGTCATAAGCGTTTGTGTCTGGCAACACGTCATATTCTTCTCCATCCAGGTCAAACACTCTTATGGACGAGCTGGTGATAACCGCTAGATACTCCTCGCTCTGATCCCTCAAGATTGAATGGATAAAAGCATCTCCAAAGGGAGACGTGCTTACCTTGGCCAGGACAGTGGTGTTGTCTCGCTTCCTAAGTCCTTCCGCAATTGAAGAAACACCATTGACTTGAATCTCACCTTGACTTGGATCGCGCTGGGCATCCGGTTGCTGAGAAATCCCCTGGATGAGATTGGGAATTGCGTATGAGACGAGATTAGCCAATGCTTACACCTCCATGAACGCCGCGAAGCAAGCCAAGCTCAGGGCTGTAAGTAGGAATGGGGACCATGCCAGGGCCACCTGTCAGCGAGTTTGGCTGAGATTGGGTGTATTCAACCCTCATCAATTCCGTCATTGCAGCTTGCTCATCAACAGCTGTGTATTGAGTCAATGAATCAGAGCCCAGCATCCGAGTGGCAAACACTCTTGCTGAACGGATCGTTGTCCAGCGGTTATAAGCTTCAGGCGATTGATCCCAAGACAAAAGCCAAATCACGTCAGCCTTGATTGGCACCACATCGTCAGAAAGACTGAAAGATCGAGTTTTCTTGTCGTAGACACGAGTGCCACGCAGAACAAAACGACCGTTTAATTGGTACGGGTCCACCGCCCAAGACATCACCGAAGAAGGTACTTCCACCTCTCCAGTCAACGAGTCCCTATTAAAGGGATACGCCTCCTCTCTGTTCCAAGACCACCCACGGGTTTGCCCATCTTTGTGAAACTCAAGCAGCGTTTGCTGAGCGATTCTTGAATCCTGAATCTGCTCGTTCTCCAACGATGAGACAGGTTGCTCACCGATATTGATCAAAAGAGTGTTGACGGCATCCAGCAGGGTTGTCCTCCCTGGAGTCATCGCCTGCTGCGCCGTTCCCATGTCGTATGCACAAGTGCTGACTACATGTTAAAGCCCATAAAAAAAGGGGCCAAGTCCAAAGACCTGGCCGCCCCCCTACTCTTCACACAATCTAGTCGTAGGACTAGACGCCGATAGAAACGGCACACTCGGAACGCAGAACGCCCATACCGATGCTTTGACGGGCGACCATCAAAGTGGATTGGTGAGAAACGTTCCAGTCACCGGATGTGACCTGAAGAGCTGGGCTCAACATGGTCAAGACGCCAGCGCAGTCCTTATGGAACACAAGGCCTTTGTTTGTACTCAGGTCTTGTGCATACTCTGCGTTGCAATCGCCTGCGACCAAGCTGTAGGCAGGCTGGACAACGTGGTTACTAGAAAAGAGAGGAATCCCAGCCACCATCAGGGTTTTGCCGTCCGCAATTGTTCCATTTCCACCGCCTGAATTGAAGTCGGTGTTAATAGCGCGAGATGACATTGTGATGGCGTAATAGTCATCAGGACCGAAAACTGCATAAAGGTTGTCGGTAGGAACGTCCTTCTGTTCCATCGCGATGCGTGCATCGAAGATGGCATTTACAAGAGCGTCACCCTTCTCTTGACGAGTCGCAGCGACGTCGGTGTAGTCAGTACCAAGAGTCACTGTTGCGCCAACGCGACCAGTGTTGATCGCTTTAGCAAGTGGCTCAGTGCTGTTGTTGGCAGCTGCATAGATGATGCGAGCTACGCGCTTGTCGTACTCGTAGGCAAGAGCCCGACCCAATTCACGGGTGATTTCCTGCCTGGCTGGCCAGTAGGCCATCAGTTCATCGACTTCAGCGATTGCTGCGTCGGCAATCATGAGGCTATCTAACGTTAAGATGCGCTCATTGAGATCGGAAGGATCATTAGTTCCTCCTGTAATCTCAGTGCCCGGCTGATGATAGGCCGCACTTTGCTTGCCCGTGATCGGGAAGGCCATTGATTTGCCTCCCCTGATATTGCGCTCCTTAGTTTTACCTTTGAAGACGCAATACTCCTCAAATGCTGAAAGCACTTCTGCGCTTCCAAGCTTAAGAAATAGGGCGCGATAGCCATCTTGAGCAGTAGCACCAGCGGCCCATGAACCACCAGTGCCCTTAATTTGACCTACTCTTTTGAGATCAGCGTCAGCCATGATTAGAAAGAATTGAAGTTTGCGTAGGGTTCGCAGCCTCCCAATCCTTTCGGTTATCCCCGCAGGGGCCGATCAGTTGCAGTGGTGCAGAGTTTCCCTGCTGACAACTTAACCGAATACATCACTATTGCTAAGTAGCTCTGCAAATTTGCGTTGATACTCAGTGTCTGTTTCGTAAAGCTTCCGGCCACGGCTGTCGCGCTTGTTCATTGCTTCCAGCACTTCTGATTGAGAGTTGAACTTACGAGGCTCTGTAGCTGGTGCCTGGCCACGGATCAACCGAGGTTCAGCAGCCTGCCCACCAGACGACCTGGCCTGCATTGCTTTTAGCGCCCAGCGGATGGCGTCTTTGTTGCCGCTATCGACAACAGCGTTGTAATCAGATAACTCGCTTGCCTCCAAATTCCCTTTGGCCCAACCACTCAATTGCTGAAAAGCTTCTGCACCACCAACTTCATTCATGATTGAAGTTTCGTCCGCAGCACTTAACTCACCACCAGAAACCGGAGCCGTCTGATTCTTCGCAACGTAGTTCTCCACAACTTGCCGGGGAACGCCAATCGCTTGAGACAGAGCGTCATAGTGCTGACTGATGTCTCCGCCTTGATCGGCAGTCCACATCAAATCAGCCATGTTCAAACCGGCTTCATTCACCGAATTGACAATCTCTTCTCCATAAACATCCACCGCTTGTTGCGGGGTGTAGCTTTGTTGTTGAGCCGGACTGCCGGAGCCTTCCCCTGCAGGTTGGCTCTGCTTTCTTTCAAGCTCTTGATATGCCTTGAGCAAGTCCTCTTGCGAGTTGAACTTGCCTCCAATCAGTCCCGAATCAGCTTGAGGCTCGGCTTGAGGCTCTTCCTCATTCAAGAATTGCTGTGCAAGCTCTTCCTGGCCTGGGCCAACCAAGCCCTCAGCACCTTCAAATTGTGGGTCATAGCCAACTGGAACTGTTGGTCCTGGAAGTAGATCAGCCATCTTCTTGTTGTGGTGTGTTCATTTCTTGCGCTGTTTGAGCAGCTTGCGCAAGCTTGTCAGGGTTAGCAGCACCAGCAGAGACAAACTCTTGCTGCATTGCTGCTTGCTGTGCTTGTTGCATCTCTTGCATAATCTGCTGCTCAGATTTCACAAGGCCCAATGGACTGATGCCCATTGAGCTACTTAAACGTTTGATCAATTCTGTGTTGTTGATATATTTTGCCATACCTTCAGGCCCAATAGATTGCTGCAGGATTTGCATGAATCTAGCGGTCTTCTCTAAATCGTTGCCACGACCAACACCAGACAATCCCACGCTAACCATTGGCTGAACAAGGCCTTCTGGCAATTGCTGCATTCCACCTTCTTTCATATAAATAGCCAAACGCCTACGAATATAAGGAGCTTGAAACTCGCTGGTCAGAATTGCATAGACATTCCCAAGGGCTGTTTCCGTTTGCAATGTTGAAATTCTGACCTCTTCGGCTGTAACTCTTTCCGCATCACGCATTTCAGACAACATAAAGCTTGCTGCTAAACGCTGTTCAATACGCTGAAGTGCCGTAAAAGCAACGTTGATATCGGACCCCTTGTCAGTACGCACTGTGAACACGTCATCTGGGTTGCCTGGCAAATAGGCACCGTTCGGGGCATCAGCTAATTGCTTGGCGTTTGTTACCCCGCTAGGCCTGACTAAGTGTTTCACTTGAGCACTAACCAACGCACATTCAGACACCGCCTGAGAAAGAGCTTCAGCTGTTTGCAAGTCAGCAATACAAGCACTTTCGATGTAGCCAGGGCCATAGCTGCTCGCCTGATAAGACGACATCCTGAGAGGCAACCAGGGGGAAGTGCTCTTCTTTGATGTCCCCCTTGTCCCTTCAACTTCCTTTTTATTGATCTCTTGCCACCATTCGACCGTGTTCTCGGTCCATTTCACGCAGGTGTAAATATCAACTGTTTTCTCTGGCTGTCCCGTTCCGCTAGGGTCTTCCGCATCAAACATTGGGCCATATTCGTCATCGTCTTTTTGGAGTGCGTTACGAATGCTTGCAGGCAATTGTTCAATCGCCATCGTTTCGCATACGACCGCAGTCAAGGGCTCTCCTGTTGGATCCCTCAGCAAGACATATCGATTTAACGGATAAGCAACGAGACCATCTTCTCCGACATAAACAAGAATGTTGCCAGCAACAATCAGGTGCATCAATGCTTCATGCACCACCACTCGATCATTGCTTGTTTCGATGCTGCGCAATAGCGAAAGCTCAAGCTTGTTTAACGCAAGCTCAATCTCAGACTTGGCAGATGCCACTTCATCAGGAGTAGCGCCCTGCTGAAGCATTTGCATCTCTTGCTTCTCCATCTCAACAGGGTCAAGAGTGAAGCGAAAGAAAGCTTCTGTTGGCGGCAGGATGGCCATCAACAATCGAGCTGACAAGTTGTTGGTGCCACGCTGGCCAATGCCATTCCAAGGCAGCACAAACGAGTCGTAATTTTCCTGAGACGGCGTATTTGATCGTGGAATCAAATACGGAATCGTCAGGCTGGCCGAACGGCGAGCGCGATCAAGCCAATAGTTCCTTTCGGATTGCAGGCCGTCATAAATGCTTTGCGCTGTCTTCATGGCTAAATACTGAGGTTTGAACCGGACCCGGAGCCCCTAGAGGTTTGCCCTATTCGCAATGACGATGATGTCGCCCGTGGTGAATCTGACCTGCCATTACGTCTCGTGATCTGGGGTGTTGGCGCTGTGGGTTGCGACAGGGCCAATGCACGCAATGAACTAGCAGCTGCATTTCCAGCAGCCTTAATGCCGCCCACTTTTGCAGCTTGCTCAGCTTGCAAGCCCTTCACTTGTGCTGCTTGTTTTGCCTGCTGATCAGCCATCTGCCGCTGCAAGGCAACTGATTGCGCTTGCTGTTGTTGAGCAATCAAAGTTCGCTCTTCTGCAAGACGATCAAGTTGTTCCTGTTTCCTTTCGGCTTCTTTGTTTAGCCGTTTCTGCTTGTTTTCGGCGCGTACTTTTTCGCGCCTTCTCTTGCCACCACTGCACATGATCAGACTCCAATGTTGAGGCCAGAGCCAGCTGCTTGCGCAACTGAACCGGAACCAATGCGCAAAGACGATTTCGCCTCCTTCTTTTTCTTGGAAGGAGCTGTTGTTTGAGCGCCTAAAGCGGCATCAGTTGTCGTTGCTGTAGTTGTATATGCAGAAGTTTCAGCAGCACTTGCCGCCGATGCTGCAGCTGATTCCGCTGCAAACTCAGCTCTTAATTCTTCAGTCTCCACTTGAGCAGCTGAAATTTGATCTTGGAGTTGCGATTCAAATTGAGATTGCTGTTGCGCCATTTGCTGCTGATACGTTTGCAGCTGCTGCTCGCTGCGCTGTATATCAGAGTCACTTGGCCCTTGATAAACCACTTCTGGTGCTGAAGGACCACCGCCAAAACACATGATGAATCTCCTTTAAGTAATGTTGAGGCCAGCCCCAGCCTTATAGGCTTGGCCAGATCGGGCAATGCGTAATTGCTTTTTGCCCTTAGGCGCAGAACTCGAAAAACGATCGCGTCCTACAACCGGAGCTTTTGCTGACTCTTCTGGTGGCGGCGGCCCAAGAATGTTTGCCAATCTTCTGGCCTCAGCTTCAACCGAAGCAACTTCATTTGCCTTCTCGGTTCGATACTCTTCTAGATCCTTCAATGCAGACGTTTGCTCGCGCAACGCAGCATTCAGACGTCCTTGGGCTAATTGCGCTTGCCCGTCATACTCAGACTGCATAGCAGCGATCTGCCTGTCCAGCTGCTTGTCGTATGCACCAGTGTCAGGCATCGTGATCGTGCCACCACCGCCGCCGCCACCCATGCACATCACAGCCCTCCAAGATTCTGTTGGTTCTGTTCCTCAAGCTTCAACGCAAGCCACCTGATCACATGTGCGTTGCCTGCCGCAAACCAGACTTCTTTCTCTGTCATCTCAAGCGTCGGTGACTGATCAGGGAATTTCGCCCCCAAAGCAGCCACAAGACGCTCGTCAATCGGAGGAAAGTAATCCATCGGACAAGAGAACTGCTAACAGATTACTGGTGGATCCCACATGTGAGGAGTACCGGCTGCTAAGTCGAATTCTCCAACCCGGAGTATGCGGGCACAGCGAGCCTGACTAATTGCATACAACTCATCAAATCCTGCACGTTCGTATTGATGTAGGACTTGAGCCCAATACTCCGCGTCTGAATCAGCCGTAAGCCATTCTTTGCTACGAAACAGCTTATTCTTGTCGCCAATTCCGGGACAGCCAGGGTAATTATCGCTGCTATCGCCGGTCAACGCTTGCTTGTAAAACGCAGCGTCAGCCTGGCTTTTGGTGACCTCAATAAGCTCGCCATCTCTGTAATGCTGCCCCGGCAGGGTAAGCATGTCCTTATCGCCAGAGACGATGATGCTGCCCGGTTCATTCAGGATGCCAAGGACATCATCTCCCTCAACACCTTTGAAATAACCGGTGAACCAATTCCTTCTCTTGGAATAATCGCTTATACCCTGGATGAACTTGCCATAGCCCGGAGGACGACGGCGATCTTTTCGGTTTGCCTTGTATTCCGGCCAGATGTCATGCCGGAAATTGCGCCGGTCCCCGCGAGCGAGGAACAGATCATGTCCTGGGAATTCCTTAAGCAACCCCTCGGCGTGCTCGATGAAGTCAAGTAAAGCGTCTTTGTGATTGCAAGTATGAATCCACCAACTGCCAGGGAACTCAACATCTTCAGAGTTACCGGCTGCAAAACGATAGGCATAAAACTCCAGGTCATAAAGGATGTAATTCATTGCCCTTCTGCCTCGATGATCCATCGAGCCATTGCAAGAGCACCATCCCACCAAGCTTGATCGTGGGCATTGTCGGCGTGGAAACTCTTGTCGTACTCCTCACTGGCGTAATGGGCATAGGCATGAAGAGTTGAAAGGTCGATGTCAGCTGAACCCTTGGTCTTGAACTCAGAAAGCACTGCGATGGTTTGCTCTCTCGTAGGCGGGTAGGTCACGGAAATTTCGGTCAAGGAATTGGGGATGTTCTTGTAAAAAGCCGCTTCTCGGCAGGATTAGCTCAAGCTGGACTTTGGTTTCAGACTTGTAATCACGGCGGTTGAACTGAGCGATCGACCACTTTCCGGTCACCAAACCTCTCTCCAGGATTTGCTGAAGAGAGCCTTTGCTAATCAGAAGTTCCAATCTCAGCCTCCAGCTCTCGTAAATAGCTGGCCCACTGTTCAGCCGTTAAGCCGTTCTCAACCAGGCCTGATTCCTGCAGCAAATGCTGTGGTTCTGCCCTTGGAGTAATCACGACTTCATAAGCGTCACGATTCAAAGGATCAACGGCACCTGCAATTGAGCGAGGCCTTTCTGGCAATTGAGCTTTTTGGCTTGGAGTTGGCGCAATAAATGCAGGAAGATCTCGCTTGAATCCCCAGCTGCGATTAGCTCTGCCGTTCTCCACCGCATAAAGCGGAATCATCAACTCCTGCCACGTCGGGAATGTGGCGAAGTCTTTGGCGGAAAACATCTGAATCCATTGCTCACAAGCCCAGAAGAACTGGACACTGCTGACTTCAGGAAATTCAGATAGGAAGCTTGTGTACTTCAATTTGCAAACGTTGGTTGACCATTGGTCATCGCGTTTGATGCGCAGTTGCTGCTGGATCATTTCGACACCAGCAAGAAAGGTCTCAGCGTCTAACTGGCTTGCCATTGCTCGATCTGCTCAATTGCTTTTTGCATGGCGCTGTTTCGTGGGGCCATCTGGCCTTGATCCGTAGAAGATGAGACGTCATTGACGTACTCCTCTTGGAGGCTTTGCCATCCCATCTCCACCCCACGCTTAGCCAGTGCCATCGCTTTGGCATGAGGCATCCCGATCACACGAGTGGCATTTGACAGCCATGCCGCACGAGTCCAGGACGCTGAACTTTGGTGCTTGGACCAGCGAGACTCATCCCACCAAGCCACCAGCAAATCAGCGAGTTCCTTGTCGGCAGTTAAAAGTTCGTCTTCCAGCTGAACAGGATGAAATCGCGCAGGCTTCTTCTTTTCAGGCTTCGGCAACAGCTTGGGCTTTTCGGCTGCCTCTTCCTGTGGTGGACCTTCATGGATCCATCCCCTGTCGCGACCGGCGTAAGCAGCCAGGACTTCATAGGTCGCAAAATCTTTGAGGCAATTGGAACACTGGCGGACCCTACGATCCCCCCTTGTTTCGAGAATACGGCTCTTGTCAGTGCCGCAATGTGGACAATTCATGAGAAATACCTGAGCGTGAGTTCAATTTGGGAGTCAGCTTCTTTTGTTTTTTCAAACTGTCCATACAGCCTTGAGATGACAGAAACGCGATCGTCTTTCCAAATCAGCTGATTGCCCGAATCAAGAATTGCGCCCATCAAATTGTCGAGATCAGCTCTTGCTGGACCTCTGAATTTGAGGATGACCATCTCAACTCGATCTAGTGGCGGATCAGTCCACCACTCGGCCAACTGAGCACGAACCTCTGCCTTCCACTTTTTATATTTGGCAGGCATGTAAGGAACTTTTTGCCCAGAAAAGGATCTGGGCCGCGCCTTACTCATGAGAGGAACGTGCAAAGTGATGCGCACTCGTCGCATCTTTTTCATCAGAAAGGAATGTTCTCGTCCATGGCTTCGACTTCAGCAGCGGCTGCCGCTAGCTTTTTGCCGAAATCAAGGCTGCATTCATCCACTGCAGGAGCAGCTTCCTCTTCTTTGGGTGCGATTGCCCCGCCTTTGACAACGCCAAAGCCATCAGCACTTAGCTCTTCAGCACCGCCATAAGGAATGTGCTCAACGACCTGCACAGCATGCATCTCTGTGCTCAGGCCAACGCCTTCATACTCCCAACCATAAAAATGAAACTTGACTCGAAGGATTGAATTGTTTCCAATCAGGACATTTTGCGGCCATTCATTGCCTTGAGAATCAATAACCAGTGGCCCTTCGTTATAAGCGCCGCCTTTTTGAACCAGCTTGCGCTTGACCACAAACTTCATTCGGCCTGTCAGCTCAGGCTCGCCGGTTTCCTCGTTCTTGATTGTTTCTGCCTTGAGGGGCATCCCATTGGCTGAGATCTTTGGCTTTGAGCTTTTGGCAAAACCAACGCCTTCGCCATGCGCCTCCTTCATGAAGGTCATGATCTGTTCGCGCAAGGCAACGATCTGCTTGTCTTCAGCTGAACCGAGAAGGTTCACTGACCATGCCTTGTCCTTATCAAGAGCGTCAGCGCCAATGCCTCGCGCCTCGCCCAAGACCTTCGCGTATTCGCAAATAAATGGTTCGGTGTAGATGACTGGTGATTGCCAGTAAGCCATGAATGCTCGTCACATGTGGTGTGCAAATAAAGTTTGCAGGTCTAGGTGCGATCCGTCAAGGGGGATCGCATGAAGTTTTTCGACTTACGAGAACACGTAAGGGTTGTTGCCTATTTCTCCCTCGCATAAGTCGCCAACAAATGGTGGCACCGGCAGAGTGATACCAGCGTTTTCCTCGATCTCTTCTTTGATCTCGGTCAACCAATCCGTCTTGTAGTGCTCGCGCAGTTCAAACAACAGCTCTCGATGCAATTGAGCAGAAGCCGATGGCAGCGTTGCAAAACAGTCGTGGTTCGTGATGACAGGCAGGCCAGACCTCTGCATCGTCTGCACTACTGCATGACAAAAAGACGCATCAAAAGCGTGAATCACGTTGGCCGTAATCCCCCTGTTGGTTGCTCGTGCGCTTAATTCGCCCGGAATGACACCTGCCTCCTTGATTTCCCATCGCTTGCTGCCATTGATCTCAGTCCTGACCTTCTGCCTGGCCTCCTGTTCGACTCCAAGAGCGATCGGGAAGCCCATTGGTGTCGTGAACCGGATTCGCTGCTGTCGCTTCATACAGGCCTTGCTGATGCTTCTCAGCCACGTCTCCACCTGTATGCAGCTCTTGAGCCTGTGGCTGATAGCAAGGTTCAGCTTTCTCGTCATATAACGAGCAGGGGTCACATATTCCCGATCCCAATCCTCTAATTCCAGGCATGGATTTTTAACCATCAGCCATTCGATCAGCTGATCCACAATCCCGAAATACCGCGCCCCATAGATCGATGTCATGCACGGACCTTTGGTCAAGTCCCTCGTCACGCCATGCTTCAACCAGATTTCAGCCAACCGGGCCGAACCAAAATCAAAACCCTGCAAATCTCTGGTCAACTCTTCTGCCAGATCTGACGCCACTTGTGAATACACATCAGATCGAAAATCACCAATGCAATTCGTGAGACGTGCTAATTCCCGATCTCTTGTCAGACTTGCAATGATCCCCATCCCGCTGCACGTCTGATCAAATCTGATCGGTACGTGCATTTCTCTTTTTGGGTCCAATAGCCAATCGTTAATGGCATTGGCCAGTTGCAGGAACTGCCACGGGTCGGGTGCGTCTTTCCATAGATCCATCCGATCCAGTGGATTCTGTGACACTGCACTAAGCAGATGAAGGTTGTCCTTCCCCCACTGCAAACGCTCTTCCCAAGTCTTTTTGCCTAAGCCGTAATGGCCAGCAGCGGCCATCAGCATCTGTTCAAATCCTTCCTGATTGCACCGCTGGCCAACTCCAAATTCAATCAAGCCCTTGGCATGATCTGGACCTTGATGACTAACAATTCGGCTTGAAACATATACGCGGCCACGAAAATCCAGATCGTGCTCAAACCAGATCGGACGATCAACAACCTCTTCCGCTTGTTCAATGCACTGCTCAATCCGCGCACGCTTATGGGCATTGGTAAAAGATCGTGGTTCTTTTGGGTCCGGCTCACGCCTGACAGAAAACAATGGCAAGTTTTCATCCCATGCCTGACGCTGAACTTGTGCCATCCAGGGGTTGGCTTGCATAGCTTGGCCTTCAAGGCCATTGACCAGCTGAAGCTGTAAACCCACAGATCCTGTATTGATGTAAGTGAGATCCATGGGCTTACGACTGGATACCAGTGCTTTGCCTCCACGTTTCACATCAACCCAAGGCTCAATTGGAATTAACGACGGCAACGCCCTTATTGGCATCATTCGCGGCGGCTGGCTACGAATCAAATCCTGCGATTCTGATGTTGGATAAATTAAAAGTTTCGATCCATTCTTTTTCTCATCAATCAAATGCGTGCTGGAGATCAATAGGTCTAAACACAAGCAACCCAATTCACGCTTTTCTTCTGTTGTCCATTTCGCTGGACGCACTTGCAGTTTCTGCATGACATCCTTGCTTACAGCTTTGCGGCCATATTTCTTTCGCACCAATGACAGCAAGACGGTGCCTCTCTCCTCATGCAATACCGTGCCGTTTAACTCGTCTTGCAATGCACGACCAATAAGCCCACCCAGTTTTCTCTTCTCAACAGTTTGAGAAATTCGATCAATGACACAACTGAGGACTACTACGGCAATTGGCCTCGGCCCATGGCTTGAGAAATGCAGCAAAAACTCCCACGACTGGTGGTGCCTGCCAGCGGTATAAGGGTCAAGCAATTTTTTGACGAGAAAGTCGTTGATGCCCTTGCTATACAGCTCGCCATAGTTCTGGAATAAGGCGTGGCCATAGCTGGTTTTGCTTTCCCTGCCTATAGATTTCAGCTTGACGTGCTGGTTCTGCGCTCTGTCGCGAGCCCTCCTAACTTCACGCAATTGGCGATGACGCTGTTTGTCTTGGATTTTTTGCTCGGTCTGCATTTTGTCTGCATTCGCCTGAAATCAGGCTTGGAAACGCATCCTGAGCAAAGCACCGGTGCAGAGTTCGCGAAACCTATCTGTGAGCTTGCTTAAACACCAGTGTTATTGCCTGTTCTGCACCTATGCATATCCAATCCCATGGCCGGCCACAGCAAATGCTTGCTGAAAAACCTTTGCACAACTGAGATCTAAACCAGCTTGGTCTGCAGTTCTGTCTTTTGTACAGACCCAAAACGCAGACCAGATCTGACCACAAAAATAAATTGCCCTGCTGAGCAAAGGATTTACAAAGTCAAACCACTGCAGCCCTTGGCCATGACTTGGCAGACATACTGGTCATAGAACTCTGCACATGTAACAAGTGCCTGACCTAAATGGCGAGCTGGAAGAACTTCACGCATCTGTTGTCCGTGCTGTTCGAGATCGTATTGACAACGGAGAACAGACCAATGACGACATCCGCACGGCTCTTCAGCTGCTCAAACAAAACGCGATCACAGCGCAACTCGATAAGGACACATCAGAGCAACTAAAAAGCCAGATGGCAAAGAAGCTCGACTTCTCTGCACTACAGAACAAGGTTGTACGGATTACAGACGCCGACAAGACACGCCACGCTTAGCGCCTCCATACGAACGTCCAATCGATTTGGTTGGTAGACCAAGAGCCAGTGCATCGATGCTGGCTCCGGTCTCATCAGCAGCCATCTCCATTTGATTCATGAACATCTCGTAATCACGGTTAGCTGCAACACGGTTTTGGTCTTGCGCTGCTGCATCAGTAAAGAATTGACAGGCCAAAGCCAAACTATCGATGCGGTCATCTGCCGAAAGTGCCCCACGATCCATCGTGATGCGGCTCATCTGGAACATCAATGAGCGTTCATAACCGCGATCGTTATTGCGTTCAGCGTCTTGATAATCCTTACGGATCACATCACTGCTGATCACCAACCTGTGCTGCTGGGTGAGCGGTGCTAATTGATCACAAATACGGCGTTCCTTCTGCTGCGTCACCCTGATCTCTTCAATGCCACAAGGATGAATCTTGTTCATCACCGGCTGCAGCAAAGCAGCAAAGATGCCATCACCAAAGTTCGATTCGATCACCACCTGCGTCACATTCCAACGCTTTGCTCGCATTGAAAGCAGTTTCAATACTTCCTCGCTGTAACCCTGCGTGGTGCCGCCGGACTCCAATACAAAGAAATTACCGCTGTATTCAGCGAGAACAGTCCAGGCCATCTCATCCTTACCGCGTCCGCTTGGGTCAATACTGAGTACACATCTCCACGTCTCTTTGGCTGACACCCAGCCCTGTATGGCCATTGGCCTGTGATAAAACCGATCAGCACCCATCCCAATACACACCAGCTCTTGGATGCGCTGCTCTGGTCCTGACGCCCAAGTGACAACTTCAGGTAATGCTTTGCCATCGAGATCCATAACGATCAGATCACCAAGGCGTATTGGATAACGCTCAAGCGTTGATAACCGGCAATCGAGCTGATACTGGAGTTGAACGCTTGCGCGTGTCATTGACATCTCTCGTGCCAATAACTCGTCATGACCAAACCGTTCAGGATCGGTTGGATCTCCTACCAGCGATGGATCATCTTCTACTTCTGCTGCAATAGCTGGATCCAAACAACCTTCATAGGAATCCCAAGCTTCAGAAGCAGGATCAGGAAAACGTGCTGGCCACATCCTGGCCTTGTAATTCCGTTCTCGTCTCAGCCTTAAATATAAACTTGACTCAAGGTGCGGCGTACCAAGGAAGATAGTCTGACGTGGTAACTCCCCTTCTACTGCAGGCTTTCTGATCGCCTCTAATTCTGTAATGGCAGCAGCTAATCGTTCCTGCTTTAGAACTGTGATTGAGTTGCTTAATGTTTCAATATCATCTCCGATGATGCAAGTTGATCTTTTCCCGGTCAGGGATGGGGAGAGGATTCCAACTGCGCGGACTGACGGACTTTGATCAACAACTGATGGACCAACGTCCCACGCATTGACTGAGGAACGGCCATCAGGCAACGGCTGCAGTGATTCGAGGATGTCAACGTCCCGCACCAACCGCAACATGAACGTGGATATTTCAATGGCCTTATCTGCCGTTGCTCCCACCAACAAAATCTTTTCACGGAATGGATCCCTCATCAAACGCCATAAGGCGTAGACAGAAGTTAGGAAGCTTTTCCCGCATCCCCGATAAGCAGTGACGATCTGTCTATCAGGTCCGTGCTCTAAATAGT